>Ga0209211_10001596_pt1 | contig 42340 bp, 18 predicted proteins | sample RifGroA2_FD_183992 | JGI IMG/M metagenome (GOLD analysis project Ga0209211, IMG submission 183992) | Groundwater microbial communities from Rifle, Colorado, USA - Groundwater A2 (SPAdes) (version 2) | ecosystem: Environmental > Aquatic > Deep subsurface > Groundwater | place: Rifle, Colorado...
ACGCGTCTTTTTCCCCCCGTTCTTTCATGGCTGTTTCCTCACTTGGCCACCGCGGATTTCACGGAAACCCCTTTCAGCGCGCCCAGCTTCCCGGTAAGAGCGCCGATTTCGTCCGTGGTCGCGTCCACAATCAGGGTGATAACATTTACGCCCCGCTCTTTATAAGGAATGCCCACGCGCGCCACGATATTTTCGCCGAATTCCGACAACATTTGATTCACCTCGGCCGCTATCGTTTTACGGCTCTCATCTTCCACCAAAATGCCGATAAACCCGACCCGCTTGTCCATTTTGCCCTCCTTGTTCATGTCAAAAAAAAATCCGGGACCTCTTCTGCGAAGAGATGCCGGATTTGTTATTTCCTCTCCCCTTGATGTCAGGGCCCCGGCCCCTTTTCGCAGGACTTCAAAACTAAATTGTTGAACGCTCCACGGAGCGCCACCCTTGAACCGAAAGGTTCAACGGGCAATGCGGCCTAACGTTTATAAAGAGGCCGCGGCGCGTATGTCGTATGCAGCAGGTGATGCGCTTTTTCACCCAGCGGCTCCCCGAGAAAATCCTTGTACAGCTTTATGACCTGGGGATTCTCATGCGAGCAGCGGATAGCGGCAAGCTCATCCTCCGTGTAAAGCCCTTTGGCGCGCTTTTGCCGCAATTCATTCGTCACCCCGTAAGGCTGGCCGCCGCCGCCCACGCAACCTCCCGGGCAGGCCATCACTTCAATGAAGTGATAGGGCATTTCCTCGTTTTTCTCCTTGGCCTCGCGCACGCGGTTCATCACGTATTCCACATTGGCCAGGCCGTGGGCCACAGCAATGCGTACCTCCGCGCCCTTGATATTGATTTTTGTTTCTTTCACGCCCTGGATGCCGCGCACATTTTCAAACTCGACTTTGGGCAATTTTTCACCGGTCACGTAGGAATAGGCCGTGCGCAGGGCCGCTTCCATCACGCCGCCGGTGGCGCCGAAAATGGTTCCGGCACCGGTGTAGTCGCCCAGCATGGAATCGCATTCCTCATCCGGGAGATTCGCGAAATCAATACCCGCTTGGCGTATCATCCTTGAAAGCTCGCGCGTGGTGATGGCCGTGTCCACGTCCTGAACGCCCGAGGCGCTCATTTCGCGGCTGCGGTGGATTTCGTATTTTTTCGCGGTGCAGGGCATGATGGACACGACTTCCACGTCTTGCGGCGTGTACCCGCGGATTTCCGCGTAATAGGTTTTCGAAAGCACACCCACCATTTCATGCGGCGATTTGGCCGAAGAAAAATGCGGAATCATGTCCGGATGGAATTTTTCCATAAAATCCACCCAGGAAGGGCAGCAGGTGGTGATCAAGGGCAGAGGGCCCTTTTTATGGGCAAACCGCTGGACGAATTCGCTGGCTTCTTCGATAATCGTCAGGTCCGCGCCGAAATTGGTATCGAAAATCGCCTCAAACCCCATGCGCCGGAGCGCGGTGTAAAGTTTTTTGGTCAAATTCGTGCCCGGTTCAAACCCGAAATGCTCTCCGATGGTCACGCGCACGGCCGGCGCTATTTGAACCACGCAGTGTTTGGTTGTGTTCAGCAGAGCGGACCACACCTTGGCGGTATCGTCTTTTTCGAAAATGGCGCCCGTGGGGCAATGCGCCGAGCATTGGCCGCAGCGCACGCAGGGCGATTCGCCCAGGCTGATATCGCCGGCCGGTGAAATGCGGGTGAGAAACCCTCTTTCAAGAAAAGAAAGCGCCCACACATCCTGCACTTCCTGGCAAACCTGAACGCAGCGGCCGCATTTGATGCATTTGCTGGGTTCCAGCACGATGGTGCCCGTGGAATTGTCTTTGGGCAAATCCCGAATGATTTTCGGAAAGGGTTCTTCGCGGATTCCGAAGTCGGCCAGCGCGGTTTGAAGTTCGCAATCCGTGTTGCGGCCGCAAGTTTGGCACTCATTGGGGTGATTGGAAAGGATCAGCTCAACGACCGTTTTCCGGATATTCACGATTTCCGGATCATGCGTGGTGATTTCCATGCCTTCTTCGATGGGTGTCGAGCAGGCGCGGGGCATTTTTCCCATGCCCTTCACTTTCACCACGCAAATGCCGCAGGCCGCGGACGGATGAAGATCGGGGTGCGCGCAAAGCGTCGGAATTTTGACCTGCACCTCTCTGGCCGCGTTCAAAATCGTCGTGTCGTTGGGAACTTCCACGGGTATTCCGTTAATCTTTGCCTTAACCATCGCACTGTCTCCTTATCTGGCCATTTTTTCTTTATATTCATTCTCGAAATAGCGCAAAGTCGAAAGCACCGGATTGGGGGCCGTTTGTCCCAGCCCGCAAAGTGAAGCCTTTTGCATGGCGTAGGAAATTGTCCGGAGCTTATCCAGATCTTCGGGAGTTCCCCGGCCTTCCGTGATTTTTTCAAGGTACCCGAGCATTTGTTTACCGCCGATACGGCAGGGCGCGCATTTTCCGCAAGACTCATCCACGCAAAAGCCCAGATAAAATTTGGCGATATCGACCATGGAATCGTCTTCGTCCATCACGATCATGCCGCCCGAGCCCATGATGGAACCGAGCATTTGAAGGTTTTCATAGCTCACCGGCGTGTCAAAATGTTCCCGGGGAATCACGCCGCCCGACGGACCGCCGGTTTGAATGGCCTTCACTTTTTTGCCTTTGGCCGCGCCTCCTCCGATGTCAAAAACAATTTCGCGAAGCGTGGTGCCCATGGGCACTTCCACGAGGCCCGATTTTTTCACCTTGCCGGTGAGGGCAAAGACCTTGGTACCTTTGGATTTTTCATACCCGATGCCCGCGAACCATTTCCCGCCCTTTAAAAAAATCACGGGGATATTGGCCAGGGTCTCGACGTTGTTGATGCATGTTGGCTTGCCCCATAACCCTTTGATCGAGGGGTAGGGAGGCCTGGGGTGCGGATAACCGCGCTTGCCTTCAATCGATGCGATCAATGCGGTCTCTTCGCCGCAGACAAATGCTCCGGCCCCGAGCCGTATCTCAACATCAAAGGAAAATCCGGAACCCAAAATATTTTTCCCCAGAAGACCGTATTGATAGGCCTGCTTAAGCGCCTTCTCAACGCGTTCGATGGCCAACGGGTATTCGGCGCGGATGTAAAAAAAACCGCGCGTAGCACCTATGCCGTAGCCGCCGATAGTCAGGCCTTCAATCACGGAATGCGGGTCGCCTTCCAGAACGCCGCGGTCCATGTAAGCGCCGGGGTCGCCCTCGTCGCCGTTGCAAATGATGTATTTCTGGTCAGCCTCGACCTTGCGGGTGATTTCCCACTTGATCCCGGTGGGAAACCCGGCCCCGCCGCGTCCCCGGAGGCCGCTCACTTTCATTTCCTCGTTAACTTTTTCCGGTTTATATTCTTTAAGCACTTTGGCCAGCGCCAAGTACCCGCCGCGGGCAATGTAATCGCGGATATTTTCCGGATCGATTTCGCCGCAATTTCTAAGCACAATTCTCATTTGCTTGGAATCCTGCGTTTTTACGGTGAGATCGTTTAAAACCTTCTTTCCTAGAATATGCTCATCAAAAAGCCGGCCCACTTTGTCTTTAGTCAGCTTGCCGTAGGTCACCAAAGGCATGTCCTCAACCGCGACAGCCACCAGAGGCTCTTCTGCGCAAAGCCCGGCGCAGCCCGTGCGCCTGACCTCAAAAGGGATTTTGCGTGTCCGGGCCTCGTTTTTCAGCGCGAAAAAGGTGTCCTGGGCGCCGGCCGCGATGCCGCAAGTTGAAAGCCCCACGCTTATCCAATTTTTGCCCGCCTTGGAGTTGGTCTCTTCCTTGATTTTGCTCAAATCTTCATGCGTAACAGGATTCATAGCGTTTGCTCTCCTTCTAGTTTCTCTGAGCCGCGCGTTCCGGAGAATATTCGGCCACGATATCGGGTATTTGCTGCGGGGTCACCCGTCCATACACTTTTTGTCCGACCGTCAGCACCGGCGCGAGCCCGCAGCAGCCCAGACAGCGCACCACCTGCACATGGAATTGTTTGTCCGGAGTCGTTTCGCCGGGGTTTACGCCCAGCTGTTTTTTTAAGGCCGCGATCAATTCCGGGGACCCTTTCAGATAACAGGCGGTTCCCAGACACACCGAAATGATATTTTTGCCGGGGGCCTCTAATTTGAAATAATGATAAAAGGTAATCACTTCGTAAATCCGCGCCAGCGGAATATGCAGGCGTTTGGCCACCGCAAATGAAATCTCCCGGGGCACATAGCTGAAACGGTTTTGAATTTGATGCAAAATCATGATCAGGTTGCCGTCCTTGTTTTCCCAGGGCGCCACCACTTCGTCGACTATTTTTCCGATTTCTTCGCTGGTCATACTCAGGCTCCTTGTTCGTTTCTACTTTAATGAATGAACCAGATAAATGACGGCTTCAAGTTCCAGGCCGACGTTCACGTGATTGATCACAAAATCCTCGTTCGGCGGGGTAAGGCGTATCGGGGCGAAATTCAAAACGCCCTTGATGCCCGCTTTCACCATTTCATCCAGCGCCTGCTGAGCGGCAACGTCCGGCACCGCGATCACGCCGGCTTCCACTTTGTGTTTTTGGATAAAATCTTTCATCTCCGGCATGGGCAAAATGGGGATGGGCAAATCCCGGGCGATTTTTGCCGGATCATTGTCAAACAGCGCGGCCACTTTGATCATTTCCGCCTCAAACCCTTTGTAATTCATCATGGCTTTGCCGATATTGCCGGCGCCGACGACAATCACGTTTTGCTGTCTGTCTTTGCCCAGCTTCTTGTCTAGTTTTTCAATCAATTCCACGACCGAATACCCCCCGCGTTTATTGCCCATCAAGCCGAATACGGAAAAATCATGGCGTACTTGCGCGGCCGTCACATTCACCGCATCCGCCAAATTGTCCGAAAACACTTTGACAAATCCCATCTGTTTTAGGCGGTAAAGAGACTTGCGGTATTGATAAAGCCTGGTAATGCTGTTCTTGTTCATTCAATAGCTCCTTTTGGGCTTGAGGGTGCCGAGCCAAGTTAATGTAAGTCAATCGGTAGTTTATGTGATTTGATTCACAATAACTGTGACAAGAATCACATCTTTAGTCATTTTTTTGATATTAATCTTGTAACTTATTAGAATTAAATATGTTAGAGATATGATGAAAATGAAGTTTTTTACAACAAAAGGGGAGGGGGAGCATGTTCAAAACAGCTTGGAAGGCACCAAGCAAGTCAGGAAATGATATTAGCGGGCCGGCCCTGCAAAAAGTTCCGTATGTTTTGAATCGTGGTGTCTAAAATTCTTCGGACGGCTTCTTCCGAATAAAAGGCCATGTGGGGGGTGTAAATCACATTGTCGCGGGTGAGTAAAACGTGATTTTTCAAAGCCACCTGGATTTTTCCCCAAGCTTCTTTATCCTCGGCCGTGGCAAGAAGCCTGCGTTCTTCAAGGATCAATTCCTCACCTTCCAGCACGTCAAGGCCCGCCCCGGCGAAAATGCCCTCATCCAGGGCTTTCACGAGCGCCGCGGTTTCGACCAATCCGCCCCGGGAAGTGTTGATAAGAATGGCCCCGCGTTTAATTTTGGAAATGTTGCCCGAGTTGATCAAATGATGCGTTTGGGGCATATAAGGGACATGCAGTGAAACAATGTCAGAGGTGCTTAAAAGCTCTTCCAAAGAAACGTAGCGGAAATCCATCACCTCGCTTAAAAAGGTTTGTTCCTTAACATCATGCGCGATTACCGTCATTCCGAAACCGCGCGCCATGTGGATGACATGAAGCCCGATATGACCGGTGCCCACAACGCCCAGGGTTTTCCCTTTGAGATCAAAACCCATGAGGCCGTCGAGCGAAAAATCATTGTCCCGGGTTTTAAAATAAGCGCGCCTTAAATTCCGGGAAAGGGAAAGGATAAGTGCGAAGGTGTGCTCCGCGACGGTGTTTTCGCCGTAAGTGGGCACAGTCGCTACCGCGATGCCGCGCGCCTTGGCCGCAACCACGTCAATGTGGTCGTAGCCGGTGGAGCGGGTTGCGATTAAGCGGGCTTTGGGCAGTTTTTCAAGCAGCTTCTTGTCGGCCCGGGAATTGATGAACACGGAAACAAGGGCGGCGTCTTTGAGGGAGGATTCCGCCGCGTCATGAATGCATTTTTCGTCGAATGAAAGCCCGTCCAACCCGGCTAGTTTTTTGGCAACGTAATCCTGCTGCCAATCTTTCTTCATTTCAAAAAAGACAATTTTTTCGGCCATGCAACCAGATTACAATATATGGGTGTGCCCGGCAACCTTAAAGAGTTTCTGAAGCGCGCAGTGCCATGTCTAAGGGGGATGGTTTCACTTCTCCTTGCCGTGAAATTTTTACATGGAATTTTTCCATTGCTGCGCTATCATAGATGGTCAATGTATCAAATAAATTTTTAAGGAACTGTCATTAAATTCAGGCGAGGACATATGAAAAAATTTTTCGAGAAATTCCTTGGATTCCTTCTATTAGGAGTGTTGTACCTGGGGGCGGGCGCTGCTTGGGCCAGTGAAGCGGATCTGAAGATCCCGGATCTCCATGAAGGCCAGTTCAGTTTGTTCGGCGGCCTCACCGGCTTCCAGATCCTTCTTTACGGGGCCATGGTGATTCTCGGAACCGTGGGTTTGTCTCTTTATCAGTTTATAAAGATCAAGGGGCTGCCGGCTCACAAGTCGATGCTCGACATCGCGGAAACGATTTTCCAGACCTGCAAAACCTACCTCGGGCAGCAGATCAAGTTCCTGGCTATCCTGTTCGCGATCATAGCCTGCGCGATGAGCTATTACTTCGTGGGGCTCCAGCATGAATCTTTAAAGACTTTGGGTCTTGTCCTTCTTTTTTCCGTCATCGGCATGGCCGGCTCGACGCTCGTCGCCTTTTACGGCATTCGCGTCAACACCTACGCCAATGCCCGGACCGCTTTCGCGTCTTTGCGCGGCATTCCCTGGGACGTCGTCAACATCCCTCTGCGCGCGGGAATGTCTGTGGGGCTTTTCTTGATTTCCATTGAGCTGGTGATGATGGTCGGCATCCTTCTTTTCGTGCCGCGGGACATTGTCGGCTACTGCTTTCTCGGTTTCGCCATCGGCGAATCACTCGGCGCGAGCGCCCTTCGCATCGCGGGAGGCATTTTCACCAAGATCGCCGACATCGGCTCAGACCTCATGAAAATCGTTTTTCATGTCAAAGAGGACGATCCTCGCAACCCGGGCGTTATCGCCGACTGCGCGGGCGACAATGCCGGCGACTCGGTGGGACCGACCGCTGACGGCTTCGAGACCTACGGCGTCACGGGCGTCGCGCTTATTTCGTTTATCACGCTCGCCGTGAAAGACCCGACTCTTCAGGCCAAACTCATTGTTTGGATTTTCGCGATGCGCTTCCTGATGGACTTCATGTCAGGGGTGTCCTACTTCATCAACAAAGAAATTTCCGAGCGCAAGTACAAGGGCCTGAAGGAGTTCAATTTCGAAGAGCCTCTCACTCGCCTGATTCAGATCGCAACGGTTCTTTGCATCTCCACCTCTTACGGGATGTCATACCTTCTCGTCGGCGACCTTCCCGATCAGTCGCTTTGGTGGAAGCTCGCCTCGATTATCGCCTGCGGAACTTTGGCGGCTTTTCTTATCCCCGAGTTCACGAAGGTTTTCACCTCCTCCCACTCCATGCACGTGCGTGAGATTGTCACGGCTTCGCGCGAGGGGGGAGCTTCGCTCACGATTCTGTCCGGACTTGTGTCGGGTTATTTCTCAGCCTTCTGGAAAGGAATTCTCATCGCGGGCCTCATGTTCGTTGCGTACTTGATCTCGGGGATGGGGATTCAGAACATTATGCCGCACGCCTCGGTTTTCGCTTTTGGTCTCGTTGCATACGGCTTCCTCTGCATGGGCCCGGTAAACATCGCGGTGGATTCGTACGGCCCGGTTACGGACAACGCCCAATCGATTTTCGAATTGGCTCAGACCGAATCGATCCCGGGAATCGAGCAGGAAATTGAAAAGGATTTTGGTTTCCGTCCCGATTTCAAAGGGGGCAAGAAGTATCTTGAAGCCAATGACTCAGCGGGCAATACCTTCAAAGCCACCGCCAAGCCGGTGCTTATCGGAACGGCCGTTGCCGGAGCGACGACAATGATTTTCTCCATTATCCTTCTTCTCCAGGAGCACCTCCACACCGCGGCCGTCGCGGCTGCGATGGGCGGGCTGGTCCCCACGAATATCGGAGAGATCCTGCTGCATGAAAAACTTTCACTCACGGCGGCGCCTATCCTGCTCGGATTCCTCTGCGGCGGTTCGGTGATTTTCTGGTTCTGCGGAGCTTCTATCCAGGCCGTTACCACCGGGGCCTATTCCGCCGTCGAGTATATTAAGAAGAACCTGAATCTCGATAAGAAAGAAGCCCGGCGCGAGGATTCGATCAGCGTTGTCCGGATTTGCACCGAGTATGCCCAGAAGGGGATGTGGAATATTTTCCTCGGTCTTCTCTCGTTCACGCTCGCCTTCGCCCTGTTTGACCCGTATTTCTTCATCGCCTACCTCATCGCCATAGCCGTCTTCGGACTTTTTCAGGCGATGTTTATGGCGAATGCGGGCGGCGCTTGGGACAATGCAAAGAAGGTCGTCGAGGTGGACCTCGGGGAGAAGAACACGCCTCTTCACGCGGCGACCGTTATCGGCGACACGGTCGGTGATCCATTCAAGGACACCACTTCCGTTTCTCTTAACCCGATTATCAAATTCTCGACGCTCTTCGGCATGCTGGCCGTCGAGATCGCGATCAAGATGAACCCGGCCACAACCCGTATTTGCGGGGCCGTCTTTTTTATTTCGGGCCTGTTCTTCGTTTGGAAATCCTTTTACAAAATGCGGATTCCGGTAAAGCCCACAGCCTAATCGCGTCATCCGCTGAATAAAAAAGCCGGCACCCAAAAAGTGCCGGCTTTTTTATAGGTTGTTTGCTTTATTTATTTCTATCGGGCATACTTCAAAAAATATTTCGTGCACCATTTTCTAAACAGCGGTTATCAATGAAAGGATCGAGGATGAAAAAACGGATGATTTGGCTGTTGATGTTTTTGGCATTGGCGAATTTCAGCACTCCGGCCCGCGCTCAGGCGGCCGAAGGCGACAGTGCGGCCGTGACCGCGGCCGTGGACCAGTTTTACGCAGCCTTGAACACCATGTTCACGGGCGACGCCGGACCCATGAAAGAGGTTTGGTCTCACGCGGATGATGTGACTTACATGGGGCCCGCCGGCGGATTTCAAAATGGATGGCCCGAGATTGAAAAGGTCTGGGATGACACTGCCGCCTTAAAGTTGGGCGGAAAGGTCGTCCCTGAGAAAATGGAAATGCGGATTGGCGAAGACCTGGCCTATACTTTTAATTATGAAGTCGGAGAAAATTTCGATCAGAACGGAGTCCGCCAGCAGGTTTCCATCCGGGCGACGAACATCTTCCGCAATGAAAACGGACAGTGGAAAATGATAGGTCATCACACGGATTTGCTGCCCTATCTTGAGAAAAATTCCGGTAAATAGCGGCTATTTTTTGATAAAGGAGCTAATGATGAAGACTTTGACCGCGGCCCAGCAAGCCATGCTCGATCTTTTTCAGAAGCACGTGAACGCTGAATTGGCAGGCGATCTTGAAACCACCATGGACACGATGACAGACAACCCGCATCTCACCAATGTGGCGCTGATCACAGGCGGCGTGGGTCGCAAGGGCGTGAGGGATTTTTACGCCAATCACCTGGTGGGCAAGTTTTTCCCGCCTGACGTTGAAATGATCGGCGTGTCACAGACCATCGGCGACGATCAAATCGTCGATGAATTGGTGATACGCTTTACGCATACCACGGTCATTGAATGGATGCTGCCCGGCATTGCGCCCACCGGGAAAAAGGTTGAGGCCGCTTTCGCCGTTATCGTCAAGGTCGAGAACGGAAAGATCGCGCATGAGCATATTTACTGGGACCAGGCCAGCGTCTTGGCCCAGATCGGGTTGATTGATCCGAAAGGCCTGCCAATAGCCGGCGCGGCCGGTGCCCGTAAAATTTTAGATCCTACCTTGCCTTGCCGCGAGATCTGATATTCCGAATGCGGCCGCGGCCAAGAAATAAGCAATAAATGTGACCAGGCCGACACCGATGAAATTTAGCACAAATCCGGTTTGGGCCATTTTTTTCATGGAGATTTGACCGCTACTGAACACAATCGCGTTAGGGGGCGTGCCCACGGGCGTCATGAACGCGCAAGAGGCCGACATGGTTGCCGGGATCATTAACACATAGGGGTGAACGCCAAGGGTCAATGACATCGCCCCCAAAATCGGCAAAATCATGACCGCGGTGGCCGTATTGGAAGTCACCTCGGTAAGAAAGGTTACCAAAAGGCAAATCATCGCGATAAGCGCGACCGGGGGGAAGCCGGAAAACGCTTGGATGCTTTCTCCGATCGACCGCGACAGCCCGCTTACCGAAAACGCGTTAGCCAAAGAAAAACCCGCGCCGAAGAGAAGGAGTATCCCCCAGGGTATTGCTGAAGCGGATTGCCAATCCAGAAGGCACTTTCTTTTTTCCGCATCAACGGGGATGATAAACATGGCCAACGCGGCGATCACCGCCACCGTTGCGTCGTTCACGGATTTCCCAAGGCCCAAAAGGCCGCTCCAGCCGGGGCGGAAAATCCAGGCGAGAGCGGTTAGGATAAAGACGGCCAGGACTAACTTTTCCTCCCTTCGCATTTTGCCTAAGCGGGCCAATTCCTCTTCGATGATTACGGAGAACCGGTCCGTGGCTTCATTTTTTATGGGAAACGCGACTGAAGTCAGATACCACCAGGTTATGGGAATAAAAATAACCACTAAGGGGACGCCCACCAGCATCCATTGAAAAAATCCGACTTCCGGAATTTCAGGGAACATGATTTTCATTTGACCCGCGAATACAATATTGGGCGGCGTCCCGATCAGGGTTCCGATGCCCCCGATGCCTGCGCTGTAGGCGATTGAAAGCATCAAGGCCCCTCCGAAATTGGACACTTTGGCTTCATCCCGGTGAAAATGATTCATAATGGCCAGCCCAATCGGAAGCACTATCATGGTGGTCGCGGTATTGCTGATCCACATGGATATAAAGGCGGTCGCCGTCATGAAACCGAGCACGATCTGTTTGGGCTTTACCCCGACAATCCGGATGATATGAAGCGCGACGCGCCGGTGCAAGTTCCACTTTTCCATGGCGATCGCGAGGCAGAACCCGCCCAAAAATAAAAACACGCTGTCGTTGGCGTAAGGCGAGGCGGCCTGCTCGCTTGTCATGATTCCTAAAAGCGGAAAAGCCGCGAGCGGGACAAGCGAAGTCGCCGGAATGGGAATGGCCTCGAAAATCCACCAGCAAATCATCAAGATTGTGACCGCGGCTGTTTTCTGTGCCGCCGGAGGCAGGCCGTTCACCGGCGGCATGAAATAAACGGCTGCGAAAAGGACGATGCCCAGCCAAAAACCAATATTCAGTTTGACTGCGGAAGCAACTTTCCTAACGGAGGCAAAGGCATTTTTCAACCGGGAACTCCTTTTTGATCGCCAAACATTATTTTAACCCAGCAGGACGTGGAAATCTACGAATCCCTCACGCCGATATTTCGAGGTTCGGCAGAGCAGGTGAAATCCCGACAGAGTTTTGTCTGTATCCCTTATCCGTTTCAACGGCTTAATCCATTCAAAAACAAGCATGTCCCCGCTTCTGAGATTACCGGATAAATCCTACAATTTTGATGTTTTCAAAATCAACTATTCAACCAGGCGGGAGATGTTATGCGAAAAAAATTAAATCTTATCGTTATCAATATTGTTACTTTGTCTTTGATTTTTTGTGTTCCCGTACCGGTTTGGGCGGACCTCGTTCCGGATCAAACTATAACGACATCACCGACAATCGATCCGTTAACGACACCCCCAAACAGCACGCCGGGCACAGAGCCGCCCCCTGATGCTACGACGACAGATTTTCTCATCGAAGATAATCCCTTGAGTGCCGCCGATGCCCCGTGTGAGACGGCTATGTGCGGAGTCGAGGCCGATCAGCCTGTGAGCGGAATTATTTATATTGAACCCAACTTGTCATTGAATCCCGACATCCGCAAAGTCGCCTACTATTTAAATGGCACGTTCTCGACAAGGGAATACACGTCCCCCTTTACCTGGGGAGGCTCAGCGGGTTTTGACACGAACAAGCTAAAGAATGGAATCTACACACTCGCCGGCGCTTATACAACCAAGGCCGGGGATGTGAATTTTAGCCTCACCTTTACCGTCCTGAACGACGGATCGGCCGATACTATACCGCCTGTAATCAGCACGGTCACCGCGAGCAATGTGACTTCAAGCGGAGCGACGATTGCCTGGCGGACCGATGAAGCCAGTGATTCGCAAGTGCAGTATCGCGAGCAAGGAGCCTCGACTTGGTCGAATACAGCTCTCAACAGTACGTTTGTGACAAGCCATTCGGTCGCGCTTACGGGACTGAACGCGAATACGACGTATCAATACCAAGTGCTGTCAAGGGATCAAGCGGGAAATTTTGCCGCGCAAACAACCATTGCCAGCCTGACCACAGGTGACGCGACGGCCCCCGCGACCGGAGACTTTACGGGCGTGACGGCTGGCGCCACGGTCAGCGGTTTGGTCAATATCGGTCCGGATCTTTCCGTCCATCCGGGCATTCAGAAAGTGGCGTACTATCTGAATGGAACAAAGTCCGGAAAAGTTTACCTGGCGCCTTTTTACTGGGGCGGTGTCAATGGAATCGGCACGGGAGGATTTGATACCCGTACTCTTTCGGATGGCGCCTATACCCTGGGCATGGGCTATACCGACAGCACGGGAGACCATGCCGCGTCGGTATCCTTTATTGTCAGCAATGCCACGCCCGACACAACTCCGCCGGTGATCAGCGCGGTTATTTCAAACAACGTTACTTCGAGCGGAGCGACCATCCGTTGGACGACCGATGAAGTCGGTGATTCGCAAGTGCAATATCGCGAGCAGGGAACTACGGATTGGCTGGTCACGGCGCTCAACACGTCGCTTGTGACAAGCCATTCGGTTGCGCTTACCGGGTTGACCCCAAGCACGGTGTATGACTACCAGGTGCTGTCAAAGGACCAATCTGGAAATTTTGCCGCGCAAACAACCATTGCCAGTCTGACGACAAGTGATGCGACGGCCCCCGCGACCGGAGACTTTACAGGCGTGACGGAAGGCGCCACGGTCAAGGGCGTGGTTAATATCGGCCCGGACCTTTCCGTCCATCCGGGCATTCAGAAAGTGGCGTACTATCTGAATGGGACAAAGTCCGGTAAAGTTTATTCATCACCCTATTGGTGGGGCGGTGTCAATGGAACCGGTGTCGGGGGATTTGACACGAGAATTCTTTATGACGGGCACTTCACCCTGAGCATGGGCTATACCGACAGCACGGGAGAGCATACCGCGTCGGTATCCTTTATGGTCAACAACACTGTGGACGGCACTGTGTTTCCTGTGATCAGCGCGGGAGATGCGTGGGGTATCACTTCGAACGGCGCGACGATTATCTGGACGACCAATGAACCCAGCGATTCTCAGGTGGAGTATCGCGTGCAGGGGACTACCGCTTGGTTGACTACAAATGTGAATACGTCTCTTGTGCTGAACCATTTGGTCGTACTTAACGGGCTGACAGCGAGCACGGCGTATGAATACCGGGTGAAGTCGAAAGACCCGGAAGGGAATCTGACTACTCAGGCGACGATTTCCACCCTGACGACACGGATACCTTCCGAAGACACCCGCATTCCTTACATCACCATGGTGGATGTGTATCCTACCTCGACCGGAGGGACGATCACTTGGCGCTCCGATGAAATCACCGATTCCCGGGTTCGGTATCGTGTGGCGGGAACCGCTACTTGGATAAACTCGAGCCTCAACCCCGCGTTTCGGTTAAAAAATTCCGTTGTGCTTACCGGACTGACCCCGGGCACGGCGTATGAATTGCAGGTGATTTCCCAGGATCCATCGGGAAATTTAGTGCTTCAGGAAACGATTTCGTACCTGACGACCACCCTTTGATTAGAATTGTAAGCTAGCAGGTTTTGCGGGCCGCGAAAGTAAAGACTGAAAAGTACGATCTCCAGGATGCTGGCGTGGAAGCGTATTGGTTGTTGCCGTAAAAGTAATCCGACAAAGTTTCCCGGACACGGGCTATTTCCCGCAGGCGTGATTTATTTTTGGGGTCTTCAAGCGTCATATCAAGTAATTCCAGAGCGCGTTCAAGGGCCTTTTCCGAATAAGGCGCATTATTTTTTTCTTTCCACTTTAAAGAACGTTCTACTTCGCTGGCTATGTTGGCCATTTGCTCAACAAACCTCATCTCCTGCCAGCGTCCGCTTGCGAGATCCTTATGCTGCAAAGTCACGTTTTTACCCATTTTTTGACAATGTTCACAATCCGTAAACGGACTGACGGGTCCTCAACGCCTCTCGTTCTATTGCCCAGCGATGGTTTCAAATTGATCATCGAGTCGAATTCAATAAAGTCGTCTCCCGGCAAAGCCGGATAAAGGTTAATGCCCCAGAGGGCTTTTTGTCTTGAACCTGATTCCAGCAAAAGGGCTTCTAAATCCGAGTGAAGTTCGGCATCCACGGCAAGGAGTTCTTTGTCGACGTCAACAACAGCCTTCACCATGTTTTCAAAGAGATGGTTGGCAAGTATTTGGAGTCCGTTGAGGGTGATTGGTTCTGTGATGATTTGCATAGGATGAAACACGGCACTGCCGTTTAAAGCGTCAGTGCCGTGGATTATGGAATTCTATAAGAACTCCCCGGCCAGGACTCGAACCTGGGACACGGTGATTAACAGTCACCTGCTCTACCAACTGAGCTACCAGGGAACGTAAAACCTGCTACCTCGTGACAATGGAAACTGCTCTACCCCTTTCGCAACGTTGTAACGCTCCGGGGGCTGCTTCGCTACGCTCCGCTGCCAACTGAGCTACCCCGCTAAAATACAGCGGGGCTACCGGCTTTGCCGGACTGCCAGGGAATGTAAGTATCAGTTGTCTCGTGGCAACGCGAGGGAAAGTTTAATGAAAAATTAACCTTATGGCAAGAGGAAACCTTCCCGATATAATAGGTTAACGTATGAAGCCTATTCAAAACGGCCGAAAAGCAGGGGGCGATGTGCCCCAACTCACGTGGATGATAAGGGTTATCCCGCTGGGTTTATTCCTGTTCTCCCTGATCGCCCCGCTTCTGTTTTTGTATTTACAAAGTTTAAATTCTCCTGGCATTTCCTTTATCAGACAGAATTCCAAGATGCCGTGGATCATGTACCCCGCGCCGGTCCGCATTGCGATTAAGTTTGCCAATCAGGTTCCGGTGTCTTCCTTTACCAAAGAGTTTGATGTCGCGGGCAGTATTTCTTCTGACGAGCGGCTTCTTTTCAAGGCCTGGGGAGACACCAAAATTGATATCAACGGCAGGTTGCTGGACCTTCCCAAGTCCGCGGTGGGGAATTGGAAGAAAGGCATCATTATCCCTGTGGCGTCTTATCTGCGCGAGGGGAAAAACAAAATCAGGGCGGAGGTGCGTAACCCCATGGGCCCGGGTCTTTTCTCCGTTTGTTTGCGGGGCCTGGCTTCGGGCGATTTGATTTCGGATGAGTCCTGGATCGCGGAAATAAGCGGGCTTCCGCCGGCCCCGGCCATGCGGGCGGATGACACGAGAATGCACCCGGATTATTTGAGCCGCACTCTGCCTTCCGAAATTTTTAAGCGCGAATGGAAACGGTTGTCTTTTTATTTCGTTTTCTCCATTTCTGTTTTCCTTTTAGGCCGTTTTTTATTGGACAGCGAAAAGTCTTTGCGCTGGCTCCCGTTTTTGGGGTTGGCGGGCATTCAAATCGCCTGGTTCTCTCTTTTTTTTAAAAAATTCCTCCATTTTCCCGTAGAAGTGGGATTTGATTTTGCAGGACACCTTGAATATGTGCGCTATGTTCTCGCGCATCACAAACTGCCCAACCCGGCCATGGGCTGGGAGACCCATCAGCCGCCGTTTTTTTACCTGGCTTCGGCCTGGGTTCGCGATTGTTTCGGCCGCTTTTTCGGGCCCGGCCGCGAAGACATGGCGTTGAAAATAATCCCGTTTTTATCCGGGGCGGGGCAGTCCTGGATAGCTTTTTTTCTGGCCCGGCGTGTGTTTGAAAAAGAGCCGGCCAAAGTTTTTCTCGCCACCGTGATGACCGCTATCGTACCTATGAACCTTTATATGTCGGCCTATGTTTCCAACGAGGCGTTTCAGGCGTTTTTGTCGTCCTTGGCGGTTCTGGTCGCGGCTTTTTTTCTGACAGGAAAAGAAAAAAGGTGGACCTGGATTGTGTTGTTCGGGGTTTCGGCCGGGCTCGCGCTTTTGACTAAATTCACGTCCGTCACCGTGATAGGCGTTTCCTTTCTTTTTTTTGCCGTGTGTTTATTGTCTGTGGACAAAGTTTCTGTTTTGAAAACAGCCGGGTATATTGCCGCCGCGGCCGGGCTTGTGATGGCCTTTTCGGGCTGGTTTTACGGGCATAATTTCAAAACATACGGACGGTGGATGGTGGTGGATTGGAACCACTGGTGGCAGGACCCCGGTTTTCACACGTTTCGTTATTTTTCTATTTTTGGCAAGTCTCTCAAACACCCTTATTTCGCTTCCGGGTTCCGGTCTTTTTGGGATGGCCTGTATTCAACTTTTTGGGGCGACGGGTTGGGCGATAAATACGGATACTCACAGCCTGCGTTATGGAATTACGACAACATGTCGATTGGATATCTGCTTGCGTTGCCGGCAACGGTATTGTTCGGAGCCGGCGTTTTGAGGTCAGCCGCAGAGGTCTTTGGCGGCAAGGCTTCGCCTGAGCGCAGGGTCAATATGTCTTTTTTATTGTCGATAATTGTGTGTGGCATTTACAGCATTGTCTATTTCTGCCTCAAGGCGCCTTTTTGGACGTCTCCCAAGGCAGGCTATGCCCTTTATCTGATCCTGCCTCTGTCCGTTATGTTCGCGTCCGGGTTTGAAGCGGCGGGCAGGGTGGTACCCCGGCCTCTGCATTTTTTATGGCAAACCGTTATGGCCGGCTGGCTCGGGGCGCTGATAGCCGTTCTTTATTTTTCGTACGCATGACCAAGGATATTCATGAGCAAAAAAAGACGGAATGCTTCGCAGGCTAGACCCTCCGGCCAGCCGGTACCGGTGAGCGCTCCGGGGGCGGCCATCCCCGCCATACCGGTAAAAGGTGAAAAAATTTTTGTTTGGGCCATGACCCTTCTTGCTGCGATTCTCATTTTATGCAATCTCGGAAACACCTGTCTTTGGTCTGACGAAGCGCATACCGCGCTTTTGGGAAGGACTATCCTTTTGCACGGTGTTCCCAAGGGCACGGACGGCTTCAATTCCTATTCCGTGGATCCACGGAATAGGAATTCGGACATGGACCCAAGCGGCACCTGGATTGTGACGCCATGGTTGCCTTATTATCTTGTCGCGCCGTTTACGCTTTTTCCCGCGCAAGGGACGGAGTGGATCCTGCGCCTGCCTTTCGCGTTATTCGGTATTTTTACGGTGCCGCTTCTTTTTTATCTTGCCAGGCGTTTTTTCGGCAGGGAAACAGCTATTGTTTCGGTCGTGTTTCTTGTTCTGTGCGTGCCTTTCCTGCTTTATTCGCGGCAATGCCGCTATTATCCCATGGCCATGTTTTTTTCGGTTTGGCTTCTTTTGGGCTATGATCAATTTTTGAAAAACGAAAAGGGATGGCTTCCTAACATTTTCTTTTCCCAGCTTTTTCTTTTTCACACCAATTATATGATCTGGGCCGGCATGGGCGCCGGCATGGCGGTTCATTTTTTACTCGTCTCTTTTGACAAAAAGCGCCTTGAGAGCGCGTTTTTTCTGGCAGTGTACGCGGCCTTTTTCCACCTGCCGTGGATTTTTATGTTTGCCTCAAAAGCAGGGCGCGACATGGCGGATGCGGCCCAGTACGCCGAAAACCTGAGAAATTTCCTCATAGGAATCAACAATCATCTGCTTCCCGCCGCCTTTCTTTTAGGCGCTCTTTTTTTTGTCTGGATTTCGCGAAAAAAGCCGGACTCGTCGCCCGGGACGGCCGTGGTTTTACTCGCCGTTTTGATGGCGACCAATTTGGCGGCCGCGTGTTTTTCCACGGGATATTTTTTCAGATATCTGGTGGGCGTGATCCCGGCGGCCTTGATTCTTCAGGCCTTCCTTTGGATGGAAATTTTCAAGCGACAAAAAGCGGCCGGCATCGCCATGGCCGCGTTATTGATAGGCACTAATTTATTTGCCCTGCCCGTTGAAAACGCTTTTAAGCTGACCACATGGGATGTGCGGAACAAATCTTTTTTGCGGTTTCCGTTTACGGACTATCTTTATGAGATCACGCATGAGTATCGCGGTCCCATACGCGGAATTGCGGAATATTTGCGGCTCAACGCCCGCAAAGGCGAAAAGCTGGTTATCGCTTATGGTGACCTTCCGCTGAAATATTATTTTCCTAAACTCCGGATCCTGGGGGGCGTGACCGGCGAGGATCTTGATAAGGAAAGAGCCGGAGAGGCGGATTGGCTGGTTCCGAGGCATTACACCATGAAGACGGTGAAGAAGATCAACGACTATATTTTGGCTCATGCGGATATGAATCAATATCAAAAAATCGAAATTGATTATCCGGATTACACCTTTGAAAATATTCCGGAGCCGGAAATGCATCTTTTCCGCACGGCGGCGGATATGCCGAAAGTCTTGATTTTGAAAAAGCGATGACAGGATTGAATTCATGAACAAACAACAGCAGGAATATTTGCTCAAAAATTACAAAACCCGGTCGGTCAAGCAATTGGCGGAAGATTTGAAGCTGGGCAAAAAGGAAATCCAGCGGGAGTTACGCCAGCTTTTGGCCAAAGCCGGCGGGCCAGTTGAAGCGGCTAGCCCGGTTCAGGAGAAGAAACCGGGATTGGTGAACCCAGTTTTTAAATGGGCGGCTCTTGTTTTGCTTCTGATTATCACGGGAGCGGTTTATTTCGAGGGATTGTCTTACCCTTTTCTTAATTGGGATGACCCCAATTATGTGACAGAAAATCCGCTTATCCGGACGCTCGCGCCTGAAAAACTGAAAATCATGTTCACGCGCCCGCATTTCAGCCTTTACATCCCGTTCACGCTTTTAAGCTATGCTTTTGATTATCATTTCTGGCATTTCGACCCTTTTGGCTATCACCTGACCAATCTTATCATCCATCTTTTAAACGCAGCGCTGGTTTTCGGGCTGGTTAGCTATTTGACGGGCGAATGGGCGGTGGGTTTCAGCGTGGCGCTTCTTTTCGGGATTCATCCCGTCCAAATTGAGTCTGTGGTCTGGATCGCGGAAAGGAAAAACGTGCTCTCCTCTCTTTTTTTCCTCGCCGCATTTTTTTCTTACGTCCTGTTCAGGGATGGCGGGGAAAGGAAGAAATGGCCTATGATTTCATGTGTCATGCTGTTTATCGCCGGATGTTTTTCAAAACCCAATATCGTGGTGCTTCCCTTGATTCTTGCGGCCTATGACTTGAGCCGCGGCTATTTTAAAAAAGAGAAAGCCATGCAGTACCTTCCATTCATCGCTGGCGCGATTTTTTTCGCAGCCGTGACCTATCTCATCACCAAGGGCCAAGGCAAGATGAATTATCACGGCGGCAGCCTGGGGGCGACCCTGCTGACCATGATGGTGGTGATGATGAAATATGTACAGCTCCTCGTGTTTCCCTTGAAGCAAAGCCTGCTTTACGAATTTCCCGTGTATCCTTCGATCGCGCATCCGCACGCGGGTGCTTCTTTTTTAGGATTGTGCTTTGTGCTTGGCGCCGCGCTCTGGCTCTGGATCAAGGACAGAAAACTCGGGTTTTGGGCCGCCTGGTATTTTATCCTCCTGCTTCCGGTGATGAATTTGGTGCCGTTTCCCAGCCTGATGAATGACCGCTATCTGTACCTTCCGATGATAGGTTTTTTTACGGCGCTTCTCATGCTTCTCAAGAGATTTGCCGGGTTGATTCCCATGGCAACGATTCTCCTGGCGAGTATCTTTTCGCTCATTTTTTTAAATGTGAAGCGCCAAGAGGTCTGGGCGCATTCGGAAAGCCTGTGGCTTGAGACGCAGGCCATGACGCAGAAAAAACATCAGAGCCCGTATATCAATCTCGGTATGTATTATTTGCGGCAGAAACAAATCGATAAAGCCATTGAGCAGTTTGAACAGGTTAAATCCATGTTTGATGATCCCAAGGCCTATGATGGGCTAGGCATTGCTTATTTTGAGAAGGGGGATCTTGAAACAGCCGTTTCCTATTTCAAGCAAGCGGTGGCCAAAGCCCCCAATGAAGCGGGCGTGCACAGCAACCTTGCCATGGCGTATGAAAAAATGGAGGATTTTGATTCCGCGCTGGGTGAATTTCGGCGGGCGGCGGAGCTGGATTCCCAAGACCCAAAATACCGGAACAATCTCGGCTCCATTTATATGAAAATGGGAAAAGATGCGGCGGCCGAGCAGGCTTTCGGCGAAGCCCTCAGGGAGGACCCTGATTTCGCAGATGCTTTGTATAACAAAGGTCTTCTCTTGTCCAAACAAAGCCGGTTAAAAGAAGCCAAAGAATACTGGTCCCGTCTGGTCGCCATTCATCCCGCCCATCACAAGGCGGCTGAAGTCAAATCTCAAATGAAAGACTGGAATTAAGGGCTGCGCCGACCACTTTTCAGCCAGCGCAATCAAAAAGCCATCCCCCTCCTATCCTCCTCAGGAAAATAGTTTTGGCAAAGATTAATGCGGTTTTAATAAATAACATAGTGTCTTTAACCCATTTTAATTAATAAAGTTATATAAATTTATGCATTAAAAAAAGTTTCACAATAATTATTTGCATAATGCGATTCAATGGGTTACAATTAAGTACTTTGTAAATTGAATTAAATAAGTCCTCATGAAACTAAATTTTAAAAAAACCACTGCCCTAACAACGTTAGTTCTATTCCTATATAACACTCTCGCGTATTCTGCGCCGTCTGTTCCTGAGTTCGTAGACTTCGATAATTCTATTCTGAGTGCGGAAGTCCAATTTCCGGCCTTTGAGCTTGATATCCCGGCCACTCTGGGAAAAGTGGAGCACTTGTCCCAAGGCAGCAGGCAGGGCGGGGTTGTCATTCACATTCAGGATGCTCACGGCAGTTTTGAAGCACAGACAAATATTAACCGCCTTTTAAGATTTCTGAAAAAGCAATACGGCGTGCGGACTGTTTTTCTGGAAGGCGGTGTCTCAACCCTTAATCCCGGGTATTTCCATTTTTTTGATGAGCCGGAGAAAAATCAGAGGATAGCCAAGCGCCTCATGCGCCAAGGGCTGCTTTCTGGCGCTGAGGCCTTTTTAATCGAGCAGGGCAAGGAAGCGGAAGGCTTCGGGATTGAAAGCCGGGATGCCTACCGGACGGACATAGGGCTTTTTAGAAAAGTTCTGACCCGGCGCCAGGAAAGCCTGGAGTTTGTCCGAACGATTGAGCGGCGCCTGCAAATCCTTGAAGCTAAAATCATGAGCCGGGAATTGCGCCGGTTTTTAAAGTCTTGGAGGTCCCACCACAAGGACCCGTCTTCACTGCTCCGTTTTGCGAAGACGCTGGAAAAACAAGCCCAACAAACTTTGCGCTTGGATCTTACGGATGCTGTGAATCAGGGAAGAGTTCCCGCGCTTCTTAGAATTCTCAAAATGAAGGATTTGGAACCCGCGCTGAATTCCTCAAAAGCGGCCGAAGAGCGGGAGGCCTTGATTAAAGCCCTCCTCCCTAAACTGGGAAAGGATGGGGCAAAACTGGTCGAACCGCTTCGCGCCCTTGAAAAGTCAAAAAATCCCCGCTTTGTGTTTGAAAAGCTGGTCGAAAAAGCGGGCGATATTGATTTTGACCGCTACCCCGATTTTAAACGATACGCGCAATATCTCATTTTTCAGTCGGAAATCAACGGCCCTGACATTTTTTCGGAAATAGAAAAGTTAAGCTCCGAAATTTTTGACCGCCTGGCCAAAACTGAAGCGGAAAAAACACTGATTCAGGTGACCCGGCAGCTTTTACTGCTTGAAAAACTTTTTTCTCTGGAATTAACGAGGACCGAATACAGGCAAATTGTGAGCATGCCTTTTCATCCCTCGGATGCGGCCAATTCGCTTGCCCAGCTTGCGGCGGAAAGCCGAAATTCGTTTAACGCGGATGCGGACCCCGGTCAGGCAGACGCGCTTTTTGAGCAGGCCCTGGAATTTTACCGGCTGGCCGAAGCGCGCGAACAGCACTTTATAGAAAATATCTTGCGGGTTATCAAAGAAAACAAGGCGGCACGCGTTGCGGTGGTGACCGGCGGATTCCACTCCGAAGGTGTTATGCGGCAAATTGAAAGCCGCGGCATTTCTTACGCGGAAATCAGTCCGCGTCTTAAACCGGATGAAAAAGGCCGCGGCCTTTATTTAAAAGCCATGCTGGGCCGCGCGGCCTATCAAAAAGCCTATATCGCGGATGTGCTTGAAACGCTTTCTCTTGAAACACAGCAAGGTATGGGCGCGTTGCTTGAAGACAGGGTTCCGGCTGTGGTGGATGCCGTTGTTCGCGAAGGCAGGCGGGGAGGATTAAGCCGGGAACAGTCATTGCGCCGCATCGCAGCCACGGAGTTCGGACAACAGCTCAGATTTGGATTTGCTCGGCCGCGTACCACGCTTTCTTTTCAAGGCCGGGTTCTTATGGATTATCCGGTTGACGGCCTGACCGCGCAGGCAGCTTCTCTCGGCGCCCAGGAGGGGCAGGCCATTTTAGACAGATTAGCAGCTGTAGACCCCGCGCTTGAGCAAGGCGGCGAAAAAGAGGAACAGCTTCGCCTCGCGCTTGAGTTCATAGACAGCATTCCCGATTTTTCGAATGAAGTGCGCGATAATCTGGAAGACGCGCTTTTTGAGGACCGGCATGCCAATCCGCAGTTTGCCGGCCGCCTTGAGCAATACAAAGAGGCGGTTAAAAGACTGAGGAGTTTTTTTCTCCACCTGCCGGCCGAAGAAACAAGGACTTTTTTTACCAACGCCGTGTTGGACAGACTGGGATGGGTCCTCAGACAAGACTGGTTTTTAGACCTCAATGCCTGGAGAGCTTCACAGATCAAAAAAGTCTCGGCGCATGTGAAAGAGAGCGGGTTGGAAGAACCCTTGAGGCTCGCGCTGGGAGATGACAAAGTGGGCGAATTTGCCTCACAATTTGTCCAGCTTTACCTGCCGGATATAGACATTCAGTTAAAACCGCGTGTTTTGTCAGAGAATTTGTACGACATAGAGCGGTTTTTCTTTGGGCCCCTTTACGGAGGGCAATATGGGCGCAGCGGAAGAAGTTTGAAACCCGGAACGCATGCCATCAGGCCGCGACTTTTGACAAGCAAAGACCCTCTGGGTTTTATCACGCGGGTGAATGCTTTCATGAAAGAAGGCTCGCGCCGTCCGCTATTTGCCTCCCTTAAGACGCATCCCTACCTGCTGTTTTACTGGATTTTTGAGCAGCCTGAAAATCAGGCCATTTTCGGAGCGCTTCTGGACGCCGCTGAAGCGGGGCAGGAAGATCCCGCGGCATTCTGGGAGAAACAAGAGCCGGCAATCGTGCAATTTATTCTTCAAAAAGTCAGGGCCCGCGCCGAACCCCTGACCGCGGAATCGCTGGGGCAGGCGAGACTGAATCTTCCTGCCATCCGCGCCTCCCTTGAGGATGCGGTCCAATATAGCGCCCAATCCCTTGGAGCAATCGGGCCTCAGCAAACCATGACGCCGACGCAAAAAGACGCGCTGGATGTGGTTGTCAGTGCGTTGAACGAAGGCTATCCAACCTATGCGGACCGCCATCTTTTTGGCCCCATGGCCGGAAAAAGCTTTCAAGTTGACAAAGATTTGTTCACATCCGTGATTGGGTTGGCCACGGCTCTCAGCGAATCTGCTGAAACCAAACATGAACCGTCGCGGCAAATTTTTAACCGTAAGGCCGATGAGGCCCACGCAGCTATTGATAGCATTCTGGCCCGCTTTGGCGTGCGCCTTGGATTTTTACCGGCGGCCGCCGCTCCGTTTTCCGTTATTCCCCTCACCACATCCGAAGGGCAATCTCTGGGCAGCGCTGAATTGGCCAAACTTTTGTTTGAAGACATGCGCCGGGAGCCTGTGCTTGGAGGTGCTCGTGCCCATGATGATTTAAGTCATTATCTCGCTGAGATCAAGCCCGGCGAATCTTTGAGCGGGGTTTCCTACGCGCGCTACTTGAAAATCGTGGATTATGTTTCCAATCACCTTGCGCGGATTCTTTTGGCGGAGGGAAGATGGCCGCTGGACACGCAGACCAAAAAAGCTTTTAAGGCGCTGCTTCTCAGGAATCTCAAGGCATTCCGTGACCTTGGCATGTACCCCGAAGCGGCGCGTCTGGCGATGATTAAGATCACGCCGGAGCAGGCCAAAGCCACTTTTCAAAGATTGAGCCAAGTGGCTGTCGGCACCAATGAGCAAGGAAACCCTCTCGCGCTCAAAGTGGCCGAGCAGCAGGCCGTGATGCTTTCCGCTCTCAAGAACCGCGAAGATGTTCTGTCTACAATCGACAGATATATCCAGGGATTGCAGGATTCTTTCAAAGCGGCGAAAGCCCGTTTTCTTGAAATCCGAAGCCAGGCCCAGAAGACGCTGGCGGCTTTGCCGGCCGGCGCGGATCCTCTCGAAAAGAGCAAGCTCGAGATGCGGGTAAGAGACGATGCTTCGATTGAGAACATTGCCCGCATGATAGCGCTTACGGTTTATCCAAGTCCTGACCCTTCCGGCAAAGCGGTTGATAGAGTTAACAAAATTTTCGAGCTTACGGATTTGCTTTTGGCTGACGAATCTTCGCCTAGCGTTACTCCCGGTTCCGTGTGGATGATGTCCGTGCGCGCTTCCGAACGCAAGTCACCCGAAGAAGCTTTGAAAGATTACCGCGGCAGATGGCAGCAGGCTTATCAGATGGCCGAGGCCCTTGCGGTGGATGCCAAAGTCACGGTCGCGGACGCTTTTTACACCTCCGGAGCTTGGAGGGAAAAGGTAACCATGACCCTCAGGAATCACGCGATCGCGGAAGCTTACGCGACAGATCTCGGATTTAAAGAACAGGCGGCCTCTTTCGCGATACAGGCTATGTTTGAGAAGGACGAGGCATCGGTTCGGCAGATGGTGGAGCATTTAGCGGAGAGGGTGAAGACGACCAAAGAGAAAGCCGCTGGAACGGATTTGGAACAAGTGGCTACTAGCGCGACAGGGCACGCGCTCCAAGTTGGACGCAGGCAAACAGATCTGGAGCAAGTTGCAACCGTTGCCCTGGACCGTGAAAGACGGCATCAGGAAAAGCAGCAGAGAGACCATGCGGCGTGGCTGGCGAGCCTGACCCCTTCCGAACGCTTTAGGACCATGACGACTCCGGAAGTTGAAAAGGCCATCCGCGATGCGGTTCAAAAGCTTACGGAGCAAAATCAGGCCAAGGGATATACCGGAGAAAGGCTTAAACCTTCGGCTCAAGAGGTCGAGGCCTTGCTCGAGCTCGAGGCCGGCAGGCTTTTTAGCATTATGCGCTACCGCCGGTACCGGTTGAAAAATCCGGCCTTCCCGAATCTTACCGAATTTGGTATCCGGCCGGAGGCTGAGTGGTTCAATCTTGAAGAACCGGCCGCGCTCGAACAAATCATCCGCGGCGTCATTAGAGACCTCACCGCGGAAAATAATGATAAGCCGACTATTGCGGAAGTGGCTGAAACGCTGGAAGTCACGCCGAGACAGCTAAGGGATGTTGTGATGCGCAGACGTCACCGCGGTGACGCTTCTTTCCCTTCGCTCCTTGAAATGGGAGTCAAACGGGACATGGGCACTTCCACGACTCTGGCTTCGAGTCTCGGCTCGGAGGACCGCGGGCCTTTGAATTTTAATAGGATGAGGCGGAGAGATTTTATCCGTTTGGGTTTGCCCATAGCAGGGCTTGCCTTGACGGCCGGGATTCTGACAAGCGTATGGGATACGGAGGGAAACCCCGCATCTGCAATAGCCAGAGACCCGCGGTTTGTCGCGGCACAGCAAACTTTACAGCAGAGGCTTGACGGCTATTTTGCGTATATCAAACCGCAAATGATGAGAGATTTTAGCCTTCCGGAAAAGAGCGCCCTTGAGATTGATGCCTTCTATTACCGGGACGGGGTTCTCAGGAGCGGGATTTCAGGAGAGTCAAAATGGACGATGCCGGAAAGACGTTTACAAACGCTGGATGCCATTGCCCGGAGCGTTTGGGCGACCCTTCCCCAGGATGCCCTGCCCGAGTATATCCAGAAAAAGGCCGTGTCGCCGGATTTTCAAATCGCCTTGTTCATTGTGTCCGTTTTAAGTCCTGCGACCTATGATTTATTGGAGGCGAAAAAGGTTCCTCTGTATTGGGCGTCTACCGATTCTTTTTTTGGGGCCACCCGGGGTTCCAGGCGGTGGGGCACGAGCGGCCAGCCGATCGTAAAAGTCAATAGCATCTTTGAGGGCCGGCTTTTTCACACCGCGGCCGTGCTCGCTCACGAAACCGAACACGCCAGAACCCTTCCCCAAAGTTTGGTCGGGGTTTATTTCCAAAGTCTGGGAGATATTTTCAATCTATTCAATGTCCTTACCGGAACCGTTCCGGGCTACGAAAAGCCTTCTTTCAGGGTTGAGAGCGATTTCATGAAAAAACTGCATATCAACATTGATTTGACCTCCGCGCCCTACGGGTATCTTGAACAGCAGTGGGGAAGCATTCTTTTAAGCCTGGGCGCATGGACGCCGATTGTGGTAGCCGGTATTCTGGGCTGGAAATGGTATCAAAAGCGGCGCCAGAAAATCGCGGAGGAGCAGGCGGCCGGAGGCAAAAGAAAAACCCCATGGCGGGAGCGGGATACCGCGGCCATAGGGCGGTTTGTCCAGAACACGCCGGGCCCCAAACTTATTTTGATCGGGGGCAGCCGCTCCGGCGTCGGCAAGAGCTTGTTGCTGCGCCAGATGCGGGAGGGGGTTGTGGACATTGGCCTGCCTGAAAAAAATGAAGGGTATTTTGTGGACGGGGCGGTTTTTGTCCGGCAGATGAGAGATTTTCTGGACAATTCCCCGCACGAACCGATGTCGGCCGACAATGTCCCGATGCGTCTGCTGGCAGGAGAAATTCAGGGGGACCATGCCGAAGAGCTCAGGCGTTACAGGGGGATTGAACAGAATTATTTTCTGGCTTTTCTGGCAAAACATCAGCGTGAACTTTTTGACGCTTCCAATGGCCAGGTTCTGGTCATTGAAGATTATAACGCGCCGTACTGGACTTCCGACCTCTGGCAATGGCAGTCGTTTCCCGTGATTCCTGCCGGTAGTTTTTTGGATATTCCTGTTTTGAAAGTGCACCTGGATGTGTCGGACGGCCAACGCGTCATGCGTTTTGAGCAAACAACCTTGAGGGAGGAGAGACAGGCCTTAACAAGGGCAATGCCCAAAGATTGGGAATGGAAAGAGGCGGAGAGCGCGCCGTTGATTCCCGAAGGTGTCCGCGTTGCGTCCCTGCGTCCGGGCGTGGCTGACAGCCTTTTTCGAACGCCTGCGCCGGTCCAGCGTAAAGCATCTTTTCAAGGCCGTGATTCATCGCCTCCAGCCTTCAGCGTTATTGCCACCCTGCCCGAAGGCGGCGAACTTTTCTTTAAGCCGGAAAGCGGTATCGGAGATTTGGCCGGGATTGTGCGTTTTGAAAAAGTGTTTTATTCCAGCCATGTAACTGCGGAGGCTGATTCCGTGTCGGTCAGGAATCAAAAGGGCGAGATCCGGCTGATTAAGACAAGTTTATTAAAACAAGCGCTTGAAAATGGCAGCGCTGCCCTGTTGAACAGCCATCCGGATAACACCGCAGTCCAGTTGCGGCAGGGCGATATCCTGAATTTTAAATCCTCCGAGGACACGCGGGTGCTTTCTCTGCTCGCCGAATCCGGAATTTTCAGCGAGCTAAGATACCGTTCCACGCCCAATCAAGCGGCAGAAACAGTTTTCGATTTGGCGAAATTCACGCAAGCTTCCGCTGTTCAGGACATGACCCTCATCATCGGCGGCCTGAAACAAAATTTTCAAACAACGCGTTTTGAAATCCAAAGCGCAAAAGAATCGGGAAAAAATGTGATCCGGCTTATTCCCGTGGCCGCGGCATCTCTCGGAGATGAGACGCAGGCCGAACTAGAAAAAGGCGATTTATTCCTCCGGCAGGTCATTGGCCGATTGAGGGAACACGGCCATGAGGATATCGCTGAGATCATGGGAAATCTTTACCCCTTGGTGCTTCCGTATCTTATTGAAAGCCGCGACGCGAACCCGATTTATCATGCCGCAGATGTGATGAATTTTGCCTCGGAAATCTTGCTCGGCGAGCACGTTTCTGACCGGGAATTAAAACGAGGCCTGGTGGCCGCGCTTCTCCACGACGCGGGGCTCGCGATTGCCAAAGCCGGCAAATTAAGCAAGGCCGCTATCATGCAGGCCCCGGCCGGGCCCGAACGGGAGCGCTTGAAAAAGGAAGCCATCCGTTTGCGCAAGCTCCATATGCGCGACGGCGCGAAGCTTGCCGGAGAGCTCTTGAACCAATACAACGAACGCTTTGGACCGGTTTTTTCGGTAAGCGACATCCGCGCCGTCAAGCATGTGATTTTCAATCATGACAATCCCTCCATCCAGGAATATGAAGAAACCAATGACGGGCGGTGGCTGTTCAAACCGGGCGACCGGCTTTTGATGTTTCAGAGAGAATCGGACCGTCTTACCATGCTTACCGGTGATGAAATGGAAATGGAAAAGAGAAGGGCCGAGGCCAAGGGACAGCCCTTTGATGCAAAGAAAAAACTTTTGGGCAATATGAAGCGCCATCAGGAAGAAATGGAGCTTTATCGCGAGGCCTTTGGCGAACCGAGAATTCAAGCCTACGGTTTTAAGGGAGGCACGCTTTACCGCACTGCCACCGGTTATCAGATTTTTCAGCGTGAGACGGCAAACGCAGGGGCTTCTCTGGGCGCGGCTGCCGTTGACGCTGATCAGCTATTTAAAACCTTGCTGCAAGACAACCTTTACCGAGGGTCCGCAGAAGTTTTGCCAACCAGTCCCAAGCTGCCCAGGATCAAACTCTTTGGTTTTGATTACAGGCTAAAGAAGAGTAAGGCCGCTGATTTCCCCGGCATTGCGGGGTCTGATTTCACGGATTCATTAGGCGATAGCCTGACCGTGAAAATCCAAACCAAAGACGGCTTGGATATCATGACCCGGGGCCATATTGTCGGCGACACCTGGGTGGTTACTGTGATGGAGGGGAATTACGGAAGCCTTTCCGAGGAAGGGAAAAGAAAATACAGGAATTGGCCGGCCGCCACGATGCTGATTTCAGAATATTATGCCCAGCTTTTGAATTTACGCCGCGTTGCCGTGTTATCGTCAACGTATCAAAAAAACCGGTGGAAAGCGGGGGCGTACTTGCATCTTCCCTCTCTTGGGGGGGACAATGAATTTTATCAGTTCTACGGAATCATGAGCCGGCTTAAGGACTCTGGCGTAGATCCGAATGATGCGTATTGGCAGGCCACGCGCCAGATGGCAATCCCCGCTCCGGCGATTAATCCGCAGCTGGCTGAAATTGTTTATGACGAACATCCCCGCAAGCTCGGGTATCGGCCCTCAGCCGAAGTCCCTGAAAACCTAAAAATAGAAAATTTTCCTGTTGCGGAATGGTGGGTCAGGGAGCTTGAAGCGCTACCGGCGCCTTTCCGTTCGTTTAATGAATGGCTTGGAAGCCGTGCGCAAGCAGCCGCGCTTGGCTCGGAAAGAATTCAAGCGGATGGTGGCCAATCCGAGCTGGACCAGGCCGTGAAAGCCCAAACCGGCTATGACCTGGTTCGCCTGATCACGAGAAAAGGGGCGCGGGCGGATGTCTATGAAGTTCGCGACCCAGAGGGGCAAGCTTTTGCGATGCGTTTTGACCGCACGGAACGGCTGGAGATCAATGCCAATCATGAGGAAATAAAAAGCCGTATCCCGCCGCATCCCAATGTTGCAGCCTTTCACGGGAGCGGTGTCGTGGAAGTCCCTATCCCCATTCTCGGCGGTACGCGCCGGCGCACTTATCAAATTTACGAGCTGGTTGATGGGGAAGATGTGTCAACGCTTCTGGCCGAAAATTATTTTGAATCCCTCGGGGCCGTTCAAACCGCGAATCTGATTGAAGAAATCATCCACGGTCTGGCTCACCTTTATGACCACGGCGTTTACATGGGCGAATTCAACAGCGAAGGCGTGATGATAACGCGGGATGGACACGTGAAACTGGTGGATATCCCGGAGTACTGGGATCGCAAAGAGGTCCTCGGCATAGCTGCGGCAGGAAATACGTATATCGGCCTGGGGAATTTGCAAGATGTCGTGAAGGCGATGATGACACAGGCCGGAGGTACGGAAAAATCCGAAGGCAAAATGCGTCTGAGCCCTCTGTCTGCGGCTTCGTCAGCTATTTTCTCTCTCGGCAAGATTTATCAGGACAGCGGGCCTCAGGTTGCTGTGAATGTGGTCAAGAATGCGGACCAGGAGCAATGGCTTGAACGCTGGGTGACGGCCATGAAGAATCTCGCAGCCGGCAAACATCCCATCACGGGCCAAGGTGCGTCGCTGCCCCCTTCGCCTTCAGCTCCGGGGACTGCTCGGTTGAGCGGCCAATCGCCGCCTGGTCAGGCAGTCCCGATCGATCGGAGCGGGACTGCTCCAACAGATGGAGCGTCGCTGGGCATCAATGTCCAGCTTCTTGATGAAATGCGGATGAATCTGGATCCGAGATGGGGGCCGGACGCGGAACGGCTGTGGCAGAAACACGAGCGCGGCGAGGCCTTTGACGCAGCCGATGAGGAGCTTTACAGGAGGATTTATTTCGGGAAGTACCGGCCCGTGGTTTACGGAGGCAATACGGTTTATTCGAGGCATCAGGGAATTGCCCACAGCATCAAGGGGACCACAGTGATGGTTTCGACTATGGAAGCCATGCTAAGCGGTATACGGCTTGAAGAAAGCGCGGATATTTTGGACAGGGGGCAGGAACTCTGGCAAAGGTTCCAAGGCCGTTTGCAGGACTCCGAGGCATTGACCGAACTTCAGCGGGAGATCGAGGCCCTCAAAGAAGGATTGATTCAGGGACATTATGTTTCCAACTTTAACGGCGGGCTGGGCGTACTCATGGGCGATGAAATTGGAGCCTGGTCCGATATCGGCGCGCCAAGTTCGCTCAACGCTAAAGATGAAAGGGAAAACGGGAATTTTCTTGCCTTCGGGCTTTTTTATAAAAAAGGCGTGTTTGTTTCCAGCGTGGATGCGAAGGGGCATCAAAGACTGGTTTATTCTTTTCAAGATCAAAAACAGCAGAATCCCGTCACGCAAACTTTGCAGTATCCGAAAGGCCATCCCCGGTCGGGGCAAGATGTGGTTTTGAATATTCCGCTCCGCAACGGTTATGCGGGAAAAGTCAAAGTCGAGGTCGCCCGTATCGGAAAAGTCAAAATGCTTCTTTTAAATCCGGATATTCCGGAAAACAGCCACATTCCTCTTTTCCGGGAATCCACGGCCTTTGTTTACAAGGGCAAAGAGGAAACGGATGAACGTTTCATCCAGGAATGGATTCTTGGCGTGGGTTCGGTGGCACTCATGAAAGAGTTGAACCTTAATCCGGGCGCTATTCATCTTAATGAAAGCGCAACGGCTTTTATGATTCCAGCTTTGGTCAAATATTATATGGAGGAAGAGGGCGCGACGGATCATGAGGCGCTGGAGTTAGTTTCAAAATCCCTCACCTTTACCACCCACACGCTTCGGCCTGAAGCCCTGGGCAAGTACCCCCTGCACGTGGTACGTGTCCTTGATTACTTGAGCATGCTTTTCGGCAATACGGGAACAGCCGCATGGCTTTTGGACAAGGCAGCGCGTAACGGCGATATTTATCCGGCGGACTGGATGGTGAAACTGGCCCAAAGACGGAATGCCGTGAGCACGCTCAATGCGCTCAAGGCGAGTGAAAATTTCGGAACGCCCTTTATTGGCATCACTAACGGAGTGCGCCAGCCTTTCTGGCAGGCGGAATGGCTTCAGGACATGATAGAAAAGTCTCCGCAAAAACTCGACAGTATTCTGGACCCTGCTTATGCGCCGCACCGGGCGCTATACGAACGCCTTGCTCCGGGCAAACCGGTGGACTTGGGAGAAAGTTCACCCCTTTCCGGTGAGCTTCTCTGGCAAAACAAGATGATCATGAAGCGCCGCTTGATAGGCCAGATACGTATGTACGTGGCAGAGGGGATTATTCAAAATATTTGGGACCTTGAAAACAATATTGCCCGCGATCAAAAACGTCTGGAGCAGCATCACGAGCCGGAACTGGTTCAAAGAATCGAAACAAATCAACGACTGATCGCTGAGCTTCGGCAGAGGCTGGCCAATGTGCCCAGCCTGCTGGATGAACATAAGCCGCTTATTACCTGGGCCCGCAGAATCGTGAATTACAAAAGAATGCTGCTGGCCATGACTGGCGAGTATGCGGAGGAAATTGAAGGCAAAATCGGGGGCGACTCTGTGAGCGATGAATACCTTGATCAGCTTATAGGAGAGTTGGAAGCCAAAGGCGCTTTGAGCCGGTTTCAGGATTTGATCCAGCAGGGGGTGCAGTTTGCTTTCGCCGGGAAAACGCATCCTCAAAACAAGGCAGGCATGGTCACCATACGCCTGCTTCACCGCATCATTGCGCGTTATGGGTGGGGAAATCAAGTTGTGTATGTCCCCGGTTATGACGAAAGGCTTTCCAAGTCGCTGGTGCAGGGAAGCGATGTGTGGCTGGCAAGTTCTGTGATCCCCGAGGAAGCCAGCGGAACCAGCGGCATGAAAGCCATGATGAACGGGACCCTGATTCTTTCCACCAACGACGGATTTGTCAGGGATGGGCTTGAAGACGAGGTCACGGGTTTCATTTATGGCGGCGACCTTGAGCCGCCCAAGGATGAGACCGCGAGAAAAGATTATCTGGCCAAGGAGGCGGCGGCTTTTTACGCGAAAGAGAAACGAATGATCGAGCTTTATCCCGGCAAGGACGGGGGTTCGGATCAATGGGTCCGGATGATGCGGGCTTCTATTTATTACGGGGTCAAGGTGTTTGGCATGAATGGCGTGGAGTTAGGCCGAATGGTTCCTCCCCTGGGCAATCAGAAAGGATATTTTAACCTTTACGCGGGTGCCGCGGCAGACCTTGCGCATGAGTTATTTGTTCTGCGGTTTAAGAAAAGAGAGCCTTCCGTGAGAGTAATGCCCGGTCCGGACCAAGAGCATGTCCGCGCGAGTTTTACCGCGAGAATCCCCGCGGAAAACATGAATCCCCTTATTTATGATTATTATTTCTGGTATGGAAAAAAGACAGATCCCCATTGGGTCCCGGTTCAGGCAAAGGTCAAGGTGACAGGCAGTATTCTGCATCTGGGTGCCTATGTGCACCTGCCCAAGGAAACAGCGAAACCGATTATGGGATGACTTATTTCGCGGTTCCCAAGGGAACGCATGTGCTTGGTTTGGGTAAAGATCATTGGGGCCTGGGAAAGGCTATTTGGCGCGCCAGGATAGACCAGGATATTCATTTCACGGTGCCGCCCAGAGAGCCGGGAAGTGTCCAAGGGCAAAGCCTGGGGACATCGGAAGTGCTCGACACGATTGCAAGGGATTTGAGGAAGCCGGAGCAGGTCAAATTTGAAGGAATGATTGCCGCAGATGCCGCCAAACAACAATGGGTGCTTGATTTTCTGGCCCGCCTGCCGGACGGTACGGCGAAAAAGGTCAGCCCGTTTTTACACCGGCCGGAGGGCAAGCCGGCCTTTATTCACATTCACGCTATTGAGAAGCCGGCCGGATGGGTTGCCGGATGGCTGGCAGGGAAAAAAGCCGCTGTCAGGATGGAAATCCATGAAGATGGACGCTCGCCCGTGCTTCATCTTGATTTCACAAGCGAGCAGAGCGTAAGAGACGCAATGCAGAAGTTGCTTCCTCAGATGGAAGGGTTGATAGGCCTTCAGCGCATCGGAAAAGCTCAATTTTTAAAGTATCTGGATACCAAGGCGGGTAAGCAAGAAGTACCCGAGCCCGTTCGGCCTGCCGCTCAGATTTTAAATCCGCAATTGGGCACCGCGATTGCGGATCATTTGCTTGTGGCAAATGCCACTTTTTATAAAACCGTCCTGCTTCTTTATGACCTATGGCATAGGCCGTTGGGGGATGAAATGCTCAGCGGGCTCGCGCCTTTTCCAGACACCATTGACTACCAGGGATTATATTCTGCTGAGCTCAAGGTCGGGGCTTGGCAGGAGGCAGTCAAGATTAACACTCCGGACGGCCGTGCTGTCATCGATCTTGTTCACGGGGCTTTCCCCCGGCTATTGTCTTATCTCCGCGGCCGTATTCCCGCGGCGGAATACGCTAAAACTTTTCAACCTCTGGTTGATCTCTACGAAAAAGCCCCTCGGGATTTTAGAGCCAATCTTGATTTGTATTTTGGATTTGAAGGAATCATGATTCCGGAATATCTTGCCTATTTTCCTGAAAGTGAACTTGAGAATACTATTTTTCACGAACGGTTGCATGGCTCTTTGCGGCAGCACCCCCAGGCCGATCTTTTTAAACAAGCGTACGCTGTTATGGCAAGAGATCCTCGAATCGGCCGTTTGATGGCGACTTTTTTTGGAGGCACGGTTTATGAAAGCCGTGCGCAGGTCGGTCAATTCTGGGACGAATTTTTTGTTAATTTGAAACATCCCCAGCCTGAAATCGTTGCAAAAGCGGATGCTTACGCTGAATGGCAGGCGGTTGTGGCCGAAATTGCCGGCCGGGATGCGACAGTTCGCCGGGCCATGAATCTTTTTGACCGGGTCGCGGAGGAAAGCGATCCAAAGGCCTTAAGTCTTTTACAAACTTTGAAAGCAAAATATCCTTCCAGGGAATATCCCTTCCGGTTGGCGGATGCGGCGAAGCAGGCGCAAGTGCTCAGGGAAATCGAAGCCGGGTTTACCGAGAACGCTGCTGAACGGAATCAAAGATTTGCAGCCGGCATACGCCGCGGCCAGCAGGGCGCCGAATATACGCTGGATTTATTGCCGGCTGCGGCCTTGCGCCAGGATATTCATCTCAATGCAGGCCGTGTGTTTCATGAAGGTCTGGTTATTTTAAAGGAGGCGGCCGGGCCCGAGACCGCCTATATTCTCAAACGATATGAACCCAACCCGTCAGTACCGGATCCCTCTGACCCAACCGGCCGGAGAAGAATTAGAGCCATGCCCAAGAATTTGCCGCAAAATGAATTTTTTGGCTCCCTGGTGTTGGAAGATTTTGCCAATGTGGCGGCCGCACGCCCGCTGCCTTCTTTAGACAAGCTTAGCCCGGGCCTCAGGGCCAAAGTCGCAGCCGCGCCTGGCGAATTCTATCTCGTGCCGGTTGTCAGCAAGGCGAATATGCCATCCGTGCGTTTTTCCGAACCCCAAAAAGCGCACGCACGAGCCTTTGTGGGGGCTGGATTTTCGAAAAAAACAGACAGGCATGCAGGCAATGTCGGATACGCGGGGCCGGAGGGCCGGACGCCGGTGGAATTCGATCATGATAAAACATTTTTTATCGATTTTTTTAACAAGATAGATCCGCAATTTGTGCCCGCGTCATTTCTGGTTCTTTTGGCGAGAGAAGCTGTCATGCGGCATGTGCGCGATGAAATCATTCGCGGTGTTTCTTCTTCCCAAAACCAAAAGTTATTGAATAGGATTCGGGAAACAGACGATCCGGCAATATTGAACCAGCGAGGGATTGACTGGCTGGTCGCCGAAATGCGGCAGATTCTGCAAAATTACGGGCTGGGCCGTGGTTTTCTTGAAGCGGAGATGATCCTGGATGAACAAGGAAATTTAAATCCCGAAGTTGCGCAGGCCATCAAAGATTTTAAAACGATTTCCGACGCTGATTTTATGAAGTGGGCCAGGGAAGCCGGCTTGCAGGGGGATCGTTTGCAGGCCAAAGTCGCGTTTGCGATGCGGGAAAGGGATGCCTTGGGGCGGAATATGAATGACTTGCTTGAATTTTTGACTGGCCGAAATTTCGGGCTTTCTACGCTTGATCAACCATTGGCGCCGGGCGCGCAATCTCTAGGCCAGCCTGAACAAGGCGCGGAAGAATTTTTGGCCGCGGAGGGGCGTGATCTCAAGGCTGTGCTGACAGTGGCCATTCGCCTGACGGACGGTGTCCTTTACGTGAAGGGAAGCCCTGAAGTGCTGGAGCGGCTGATGCGGAAGCTCGGGTTGTTCAAGGAAGAAGGCAGCCACGGAAGACCCGTGGAATTATTTGCCAGCCGATTCAACAAAGGAACTTTGGATAAGGCTATTTTAAAATATCTCGGCAAAGGCGGAAGCCGGGAAACTTCACGCAGCAATATTCCCTTTATTTTGTTCGACAAGGTTCTGGAAATGGATTCGGATCAGGTGAATGAGGCGGTGAGGGAATTTTCCGGCCAGCTTGAACAGGGTGATTTTGTCGGCGTGGTCTGGAAAGATAGCATCCCCGGTTTTTTTGAAGGACTTAACCGTGTCAAGCAGGCCAAGGACCTTGAAGTGCGCGCCGTGCGCGAAGAACTCGCGGCCGCCACTTTGCCGCGCTGGACCAAAGGAAGTAAGCATACCGTGGTGGTCAGCACGGTTGATGAAAATATGCTGGAGCTTCATGTGAACGGTCAGAAAGTCGCGCTTAACCTTCATGAATTAAAACAGGCCGGAATCAATCCGATTAAGGTTTTGTCTCTTTTGAGGCAAATCGGCGACGACACGGAGGCTTACGGCAAGCTGGGTTTCATGATGGATAAGGAGAAAGGATTCTGGGTTGTGGGTGCCGGGTTCACGGAAGTGATAAGGCGGCTCGATGCCGAGCACGCGGCCTCCCTCGCTATGGGCAGGGCAGCGTAAGCAGTACCGCGCCGCTCACGCCGGTTTTTCAAACATGCCGAATTTTTTAAAGAAATTAATTCCTGTTACAACATGGATGGTCCTTTTTTGTTTCACAGGGACCACGTTAACCTGGGGCCAGCCTGAGCAAGGCGCGGGTGGCGCCTCGAACCGGCAGGCCCTGGCGGATGCCGGTTGGTCAGGCGGCGGTCGGCCGCTTGCTCATCCGGCACCGCGCGATCGGCGCGGTGGCCTGGGCCAGCCTGAGCAAGGCGCGGGTGGCCGCCCGGATACGCAGGCCCTGGCGAGCGGCCTGGGCCAGCCTGCCGCGTCCGAAGTCATCCTGCCCCATCCCGAAATCAAAATCCCTTCGCAATTAGCAACTGTCACGGAAGAAAGCTGGAACCCTTCCGCCTCTTCGGTGGTGGTGCATATTCAGGATGCGCACGGCCATTATGCGGCCCAGAATCAAATCAAGCATTTAATCGACCACCTTCAGAAGAACCACGGATTTTCTTTGCTTCTTCTCGAAGGGAGTAATGTCGAGCTCGATCCCTCGGTTTATCATTTTTTTAAAGAACCCGCCCTGAATATCAAGCTTGCCGATGCCTTGATGAAAGAGGGCGAATTGTCCGGCGCTGAAATGCACTTGATTGAGCAGGCGGAGAATGCCTCGATAAGCATACGGGCGCAGGGAATTGAAAAGACGGAGCTCTACCGGGAAGACTTTCAGCTGTTCAGGAAAGTGCATGCGCTGGAAACGGATGCCGGTCAATTTCTGAATGAAGTCCGGTCAGATTTTGAAATTTCAGCAAGCAAAATATTTTCCGCCCCGCTTCTCAAGGCCATGCGCGCCTGGCGGAAATTTCAGGAACAGAGGGACATTGTCCGTTACACGGCCTTTCTTGACGGGCAAGCTCGAAAAAATATCAATCTGGATTTGCATGATGCGAAAAATCAAAAGCAATTCCCTCAAACGCTTCGTCTCATCCGGCTTAAAGACATTGAGCCCAAAATCGACCGCGTGGCAGCCGGAAGAGAAGCGCAGAAGCTCGCCGCTTTTTTGAGCACTTTCAAGGAAGGCGCATCCTTTGCCGAACAACTTGAGAGTGTTATTAGAACGGGCAGCCCCGCGCGTCCGGCGCGGTATTTCTTTGAAGAGCTTTACGATGCTGCCGCGCCCCATGGATTCACCTTCAAAGACTATCCCCACCTCTCGCTTTTGGCGCAGTATCTGGTTCTTCAATCGGAGATGGATTCTTCCGCGCTTTTCAAGGAAATAAACCGGCTTTCGGACGATTTGTTTTCCGCCCTGGCAAAAAACGATGCGGAACGCGAGCTTGTCCGTTTTGTGAAAGACCTCGCCCTTCTTGAAAAATTGTTTGTTCTTGAACTTACCCGGGATGATTATGAAAAAATTTCTGCGAAACCTGAAAATCTGAAGCCAGCCGTGATGCGGCAGAGATTGGCAAGGCTTGGCGCCGTTTCTGCGAAACCTGTCCCTGGCAGAACCGGTACCCTTTTTGATAATGCCATGGAATTTTACCGCCTGGCGGAGAAACGTGAGCAGGCCTTTTTTGAAAATATCGCTAGCCGTATGAAAACAAGCGGCCAGGGAAAGGCCATTCTGGTCACAGGAGGATTTCACTCGGCCGGAATGACGGAAAAGTTTAAAGAGCAGGGCATTTCATTTATTTCCGTGCAGCCCCGCTTTTCTGATTTTGATAAGGAAGGCAGTGCCAATTACCTGACCGCCATGATGGCGGCAAAAAAGACTGTTTTTGACCGATCACAAATCAGCAAGGCGATAACAGCCGTTCCCGGGAAAGATTTTGCATCCAACCTTGCGGGGCTTACGGGAGATAGGACTTACCCGCGCTATGCGGCGCGTCAAATTCTAGATAAGGCGGCGCAGGTTTCGCCGGGGCTGGCAGGGGCCCGTCCCGCGGCTCGAGATTTTATGGAACAAACTGCGGAGCTGTCGTCGGCCGCTTCGCTTGGAACCGGGGAACAGACACCTGCCGGGATTGAGCACTATTTTGCGGAAAATCCGTTTTGGACGGATGTCCGGGACAGATTCTTGCGGTTGCTTGCAAACGGGGATATTGACGCGGATTTTTATCAGGAACTTATGAAAATGGAAAATATCTTCACCGCCGAGCTTGAAACGCCGCTTGACGGCGCCTCAACGCCCCCCATTCGCTACCAAGTCTGGCGCATACGCCATAATATTGTGCAGCGGTTTTCAAGAGGACCCCTGAAAAGGCCCGCAAAAGGGGGCATCCGCATTGTTTATCCGGGCGATTTGGCGGGCGATGAATATTTCATGCATGCTTTGCAGAAGCTGAAAGAAGCCGGCGGAAGCCTGGCCGACGCAAACCGTTTCTTAAATCGTTATATGGAGCAAATGACTATGGCTTTGGCCACGGACATGAGTAAGAAGGTCGCTCTCATGGGCCTTTTGCCTTCGAACGGCAAAACAGACACGCGTCTTGGCGGAGGCAGCAAGGGCTCCATTATCCTTGCCAGAATAGAGGAAAAAGGCGGCAGGTTTGTTCCGGCGTCTTTGTTCGGCGGCCGGCGTCCCTCAAGGATGGAACTGGCCCGTATTGCCCGTGCTACGAGCCGTGCCTACACTCAAAACGGGCTTGTGGGGATTGATGTTGATGTGCCTGCTCCAGACCGCGGCACGGACGCTTTGTTCATGACTTGGATGATTGATGAATATTTTAAGGTATTGCTTGAGCAAGAGAAACGGGGAATGGAAACTCCTTTAAGGGTCTATCCCGGTCTTATCCAATTTTTAAACAAAGAAATGGACCGCATTGAAGCCTCGGCTGCGGACAATACGCCTTATCTTGACCGTATTTTTCTATACTCCCGAACGAAGCATATAGCCATTCCGGAGCTTGGCACTTACACGGGAAAACCCATCACCCAGGGAGGTCAGTACAGCCGTGCTGAAGCCACAGGCGCCGGGGCTTTGTTTGCGACGGAGCTTCTGCTTTCCAAGATTCATCCCGGAAACGGCAGGATTGCCAACCCCCTGAAAAAAGTGAGTGTCGCGGTGCAGGGTTTTGGAAATGCCGGGCAGTATTATACGGACCTTATGGCGAGAAATGGCGCCCGGGTCGTAGCAGTCAGTGATATCGGCGGGGGCATTTATAAAAGAGACGGATTTGACAGATCGGAGCTGGACAAGCTGGTGGCCCTCACCAAGGGAGGGCATTCTTTAAGCGACTACAGGGAGAGCGGTGTTTCCGTTGATTCTACCTATAAGCCTGGAAATTTTCTCACGGATATCCCGCCGGTCCAAGTTCTGGTGCCCGCGGCGCGTGAGCATGTGATCACGGAGGAAAATGCGGCCGGAATCAAAGCGTCAGCCGTTGTGGCGGTGGCCAATGGGCCGAGCACCATGAAGGCGGAGCGTATTCTCTGGGAAAAAGTGATCCCCACGATCGTGGTGAGCGACATTTTTGCCAGCGGCGGGGGAGTGGCTATTTCCTATCGAGAGATGAAAGAGAACCGGAAGAACCGTTACGCCCTCAGTCATGACGGTTCCATGCGCTGGCTCAAACGAAGAATGGCCCACACCTTTCACGAAATCTGGGAGAAGATGGATCGCGTGAGAGGCATTGATTTTGGGTATGCGGCCGATCTTGTGGCGATCGAAAAAATCCGGCAGGCTATTCGCGCCGCCTCCCTCGGTGATGAAGAAGCTGGAGAATCGCTGGTGTTGCCGTTTAAAAATATACTTCTCATTGAAGAGGATCGTGAGTTGCGTTTTGTTTTTCAGGGATTGCTGGAAGGATTGCCGGGTGCTCAAAAAGTGGTGGCTGTGGGGAGCGGCAGGGAAGGTTTGGAGCATTATACGGCATCCGGTGATTTTGACCTGATCATCACGGACGGCATGATGGGGGACATGAACGGCATTGAATTCATGCAGGCCGTCAGAAAACTGCCTTCCGGTCAGAGACCGGATGTGCCTATTGTGATAGCCAGTGCCGGGGAGGAGTATTTGAGCATGGCGGTTCAAAAAGGGTTGACCCAGTACACGCTTTTGAAACCGTTCGCCCACAGGGAAATAGCCGGCGTTCTGATACAAATTCTGAAAGATAGTTCTGGCAGGCTGAGTCCCTCTGAACCGGGCGAGCCCGTTTTTTATTCGGTGGAAAGTATTTTAAAACACTGGGGTGTCCCGCAGACTCGGGGCAGCGGCGAGGCGGTATCCCCCTCGACAAGCGAAGGCGCAACGGGACCCGTTTCTTTCCCGCCTCTCCAAACGATTGGCAAGGTTTTGATTTTATTCGGATTTTGGCCCGGCGCGGAGTTAACGCAAACCGCTTTAAAACTTTATTATCCTTCGCTTGAAGTCTCAAGTTTCACCAGGGCCCCGGAAGCCATGGAAGCGATAAGGCTGGCCGCAGAACAAGGGCATCCGTTCGACCTTGTCTTTCTTGCGGGGAAGACGGATGCGATGTCATCGCCCGAGTTTTTAAAACGTTTGCGCCGGCAGCCCTTTGGGAGTGTGCGGGTTTTGGTCGGCAGCGGGAATGAAGATCACCGGAACGAGATATTCGAAGACAGGCTGACGCCCTATGTGGGCGAAAAGCTCGGTTCTCCGGCGGAAATCGCCGGCATGGTGCTTGCTGTGGACCGCATCGAGGAAAATTCGAGAAGGCCGGAGATCCGGGCCTTGCTTGAAGGCCGCACTGACAATCCATTGGAATGGACGAATTTTGCCGTGCAGCTTGCGGCGCAATTTGACGTCAAACAATTGCTTTTGATTGAAGGGGGTATCCTCGCCTTCGGGCCTAGATTCTCCGAAGCGCTTGAGTTCCCCATCGATGGTTTTGACAAAAACGACCTTTTGTCCAGATTTTACACAAATGAAAAAGGTTTTGCCCTTTTGATGAGCCAGGCCCGTGCGGCCAGGGCCGTCGCGGAAAGATATGCCGCGGAAGACATTCTTAGAAACCTTAACGCGTATCTTAACCGTATCCAGGCGAGGCCCGACCTGATGACTGAAATTCAAAAGGCTGAGCAGAGCGAAGCGGGAGATGCAAACCGGTTTCAGGCGCTTGCTGAAATCTTCGGCAGGATTTCCGAGGCTATTCAGGGCGATAACTCCCGGCTTTCCCCTGATGAACTGTTCGGTGAGCCGGCGTCTGATTTTGTCAGCAATCCCGGTCCTCT
>Ga0209211_10001597_pt1 | contig 42317 bp, 39 predicted proteins | sample RifGroA2_FD_183992 | JGI IMG/M metagenome (GOLD analysis project Ga0209211, IMG submission 183992) | Groundwater microbial communities from Rifle, Colorado, USA - Groundwater A2 (SPAdes) (version 2) | ecosystem: Environmental > Aquatic > Deep subsurface > Groundwater | place: Rifle, Colorado...
AACTCCCCCACCATATCGACCTTTTCCCATGTAAACGTCGGTTCGGTGCGGCCGAAATGGCCGTAGGCGGCCGTGGTGCGGTAAATGGGGCGACGCAGTTTCAGGTGCTTGATGATGCCGCCAGGATCAAGCGGGAACACATCACGCACTGCAAGAGCTAATTTTTCGTCAGAAATCTTGCTCGTGCCCTTGGTGTCCACCAACACGCTCACCGGATCCTTGACGCCGATGACGTACGCTAATTGCACTTCGCAACGGTCTGCCAAACGTGCCGCGACAATATTCTTCGCCACATAGCGCGCCATATAAGAGGCTGAACGGTCAACTTTGGAAGGATCTTTGCCAGAAAAACAGCCGCCGCCGTGCGCGCCATGCCCGCCGTAGGTATCCACGATAATCTTGCGCCCGGTAAGCCCCGTATCGCCGGCAGGGCCGCCGATGACGAATTTGCCTGTGGCGTTTACAAACACCTGCGTCTGGCGGTTAAACAATTTGCCGCACACCGGCTTGATCACCTTTGCGACGATGTCCTGCTGTACGGTAATCTCCTCAACGTCAGGATCATGCTGCGCCGCGATCACGACCGAGGAGAGATGCACCGGTCTGCCGCCGACATATTCGACCGCCACTTCGGTCTTGCCGTCCGGACGCAGGTAGGTGAGCGTGCCGTTCTTGCGCACTTCCGCGAGCCTCCGCGCAAGCTTGTGCGCGAGCATAATAGGAAGCGGCATGAGCTCTTTCGTTTCCCTGATCGCATAGCCGAACATGAGCCCCTGGTCACCCGCCCCTTTAACTTCCCGCGCTCCTTCTCCTTTCTTACCCGCTCCATCAACGACTCCCTGCGCAATATCCGGGCTTTGTTCATGAATGGCAGTCACCACGCCGCACGAATCCGCCTCAAACCCGTACGATGCGTCCGTATAGCCGATGTCGCGGATGACCTGGCGCGCAATGCCGGGAATGTCCACATAAGTCGTCGTGGTGATCTCGCCGGCGATCACCAGCAGTCCCGTGGTGGTCAGACACTCGCATGCCACGCGGCCGTACGGATCATGCGCATAAATCGCATCCAGCACCGCGTCCGACACCTGGTCGCAGATTTTGTCGGGATGACCCTCCGTTACTGATTCAGAGGTGAAAACGTATCTATTCAGTTTTGGCATAAATGAAAATCATGCGTTTTAATAAGTTTCCAAATCCCAATTTCCAATGACCAATTCCAAATAAAGCTCAAAATCCCAAGTTCAAATTTTTGCTTTGAATCATTTAGATTTTATTTGAATTTTGAATTTTGGATTTCTCAACCTACTCTCCTCTCACCTCTCTCTCGATATCATACAGATGCGCCATGGCCTTCATATATTCCACCGTTTTGGCAAGCCCGTCTTCGAGCTTCACGAGCGGCCACCAAGAAAGTTCATTGCGCGCGAATGAAATATCCGGCGTGAGCTGTTTCGCGGCATAGGGAAGATGCGCATCATACTCGATCACTGACGACGATCCGGTGAGCCGCACTACGAGTTCCGCCGCATCGCGTATGGGGCGCGGCTCGTCGCTCCCCAGGTTGATCGGCTGCGCCACGTCGCTCTCCATCGCCTTCATCAGCCCGTCAATCATGTCGGACACGTAGCAGAAGGTGGAGACCGAATCGCGATCGCCATTGACCACCAGCGGCTCTCCGCGCAGGGCTGACCGGATGAAATCGGGAATCATGCGCCCGTCGTTGAGTTTCATGCGCGGGCCATAGGTATTGAAGATGCGGACGATCTTGACGTCCAAATCGTACGTCGTGCGGTAATTCCAGCATTCGCTTTCCGCGAACCGTTTGCCTTCATTATAGGAAGAACGCGGCCCGATCGGATCCACAAACCCCCACCAGCCCTCGGGCACGGGCGTCGCCTCGGCAGGCTCGCCGTACACCGCGCTGGAGGAAGCAAACAGGAATTTGGCCTTATGCTGCTGGGCCACCTCGAGCATGTGCTTGGTCGCGAACGCGTTGGTGTCCAGCGTCTCGATGGGGAGCCGCTTGTATTCCTTGGGCGACGTGGGACAGGCGAGATGGTAGATCTGCTGGACGCCCTGGATGGCGAATTTGAATTTCTTGAGCTCGGGGAGCGCGTGAAAATCCAGCGGCGCGGCAAGATCGTGGCGGATGAACTCGAATTGCGGATGCGACAAAAACGGATCGATGTTGTGCTCATCGCCAGTCACGTAATTATCAATGCCGATGACATTGGCAGAGGGCGCCAGGGCGTCTACCAGATGAGAGCCGAGGAAACCGGCGGCGCCGGTGATGATAACCGTGGGACGACCCGATGCGTAAAAAGGCATACCTTAATAATGCAAAATGCAAAATGCAAAAATCCAAGTTAGGCGGCTCCGCCGCACTCACGCAGTCCCGCACTAAGGCGAGCGAGCGAGCCTTTAGTGCTGTGGCGGATAACGGTGATACCCATAGAAAAGAATTTGGCTATGGTAAGCGAAAAAGATTGAAATTCCGATACGATAAATTATGGAGTCCCGCCCCGGGCGGGACGGAATACCTTCATTTTGACATCCGATTTTTGACTTTTTGTATTTCAATCACCAGATGCCACATTAATCCCCTGCCTGAAACCTGCCTCAAACGCGTTAAAACGGGACAAAAGCTTCCCTTCGCTATTATACACCGCTATCTGCGGCGCGCCACCCGGACCGGCGCCCACGATCACTTCTTCCCTTCCGTCTTTATTAATGTCGGCCGCCGCCACCGTGACGCCGCCGCGGAATGACGGCGCGAACGCGAAGAACTGCAGATACACCTCGCCGTCCGCCGTCATGACGCGCACCTGCGGCCCGCCGCCTTTGCCTGCGCCCGCGACAATCTCATCGTCCCCGTCGCCGTCGAGATCAACCGCCGCCACCGTGACGCCGCCGCGGAATGAGGAAGGAAACACGATCAGCTCGCGCCGCAGGGTGCCGTCCGCGCGGAAAATCCTCACCGCCGCCTCCCGCCCGGCGCCCGAACCCGCGATCACTTCGTCGCGCCCGTCGCCGTCCGTGTCGCCCGCGGCGATACTCACGCCGAGACGGTCCTGCTCGTCAAACGCGAAAAACTGCGTCTGCACGCTGCCGTCCATGCCGAAGACGCGCACGTGCGGACCGCCGCCCGCCATGGGAGCGGTAATTATTTCTTGCACGCCGTCGCCGTCCAGGTCGCCCACGGCCACATTCACGCCGCCGGCAAATCCCGGATGATACGCGAGGAATGACGACTTGCGCGTGCCGGACAAGGCGTAGACATGCACCTGGGGCGAGGCTCCTTTGCGCGCCGCCGCGATGATTTCAATCTCGCCGTCGCCGTCCAGGTCGCCCGCGGCGATGTTGACGCCCGCGCGGAAACTCTGGGGAAACGCATAAAAGGCATGGAGCTGTTTCGCCCGATCGTCAAATACCCTTACCTGCGGCGCGCGTCCCGCCAATGGTGCGGCAATAATGAATGACGGCGCCGCCAAGCGCGCCTGGTTTCCCCTTGCCGCAGGGCGCGCCGCAGTCTTCTCCGCCTGCGCAAGCGTCGCCTCCAGATCCAGCCGCCTCCCCAGGAGTCCTCCGATATCGGTATTGAGATGATCAATGTCGCGCCCGTATTCTTTGATTAAATCCTGCACCTGCCGCAGAGAAAGCGAGGGCTTCATGCTCCAGAGCAGCGCCGCCGCGCCCGACACCTGGGGCGCCGCGACCGACGTGCCCGTCCACCATCCGGAATACGGACGGTCAAAACCTTCTATGGTGGGCCGGTACACGACCGTGGAATACACCGACACGCCCGGCGCCGCCACGTCAATGCACGAGCTCCCATAATTGGAAAAGCTTGCGCGGCGGTCGGCAAGATCCACCGAGGTCACGCCCAACACCCAATTCTGCCCGTTCGATCCGTTCTGGCACACCGGATAGGCGGGCGCGGCGTCGAGATTAATCCCCTCGCGCACCTCGTTCCCTCCTGCCGCCACCACCAGAATGCCCTCTTGCCACGCGTCCTGAATCGCCTCGGTCATGGTCAGGGACGAATCGTGGCCCACGAAACTCAAATTGATGATGCGCGCGCCCATGGCCCGCGCATACTCCACGGCCGCCGCCACGTCGCTGGTTTTGCCTTCGCCGAGGCCGTTTAATACCCGCAAGGACATAATCTTCGCGCGCCAGGATACGCCCGCGATGCCGGCGCCGTTATTGCCGCGCGCAGCCACCACGCCCGCCACCACGGTGCCGTGAATTTGTCCCACTTTCGTATATGGCTCGTCAAACTTCGGCCGCGGATCGGCGGCGGCGCGGATAAAATCCCACCCGTTGACGTCATCCACGTAGCCGTTGCGGTCGTCGTCAATGCCGTTGCCTGGCACCTCGTTGGAATTGCGCCAGATATTGCCCGCGAGATCGGGATGATCGATATCCACGCCCGAATCCACCACCGCCACCACGACTTCGGCGGATCCGGTCGCATACGCCCATGCCGCCTGCGCCCCGATGCGCTGCAGATAGTCCTGCTTGTAAAAGTCGGGGTCGTCGGGCGTGACGAATTTCCCCGCGCCGCTTCTTCGCACCACCGAATCCGAAACCGCCGCCTCAAGGCCGGCCATGTATACCGTGCCCTCGCGTTCTTCTTTAGCGCCCATGGCAATCGCGCCTCGATGGACAATAACTGACCCAGAGACAATCAAGCTCAATAAAACCCCAAAACCCAATGCCCAACGCTCAATAAAACCCCAAAACCCAATGCCCAATGTTTGGTCATTGGAAATTGGGAATTGATCATTGATTGAAAATTGGGAATTGATCATTGGTCATTTCCTCTCTCGGCGGATTGCGCTTCATCTGACTCCAGTTCCTTCAGAAACTGTTCTATTTCCGTCTGCGCGCGCGGATTCAATTCCTGCACCTTTTCGGCCGCCTGACGCGCCAATACATATTCGCCTGCAGACTTATACGCGGCCGCAAGATTGCCCCAGTATTCAGCGTTGCCCGAATTGCGCTCCACCAACTCTTCAAACACCGTGGCCAGGCGCGCATATTCCTGCGTCGAAATGAAGCGCTGGGTCAGGCGCAACAGAGTGGTATCGTCAAGGTCCTCGCGCGCGTCAATGGATACGCCCATGCCGTCAAGCCTCTCATACGCCTCCCGCTCCTCCGCCTTCTTCCCCGCCAAACGGTAGGCCACCGCCAGATTCCACTGAGAATCCGCCACGGCCGGATTGAGCGCCGCCGCCTTCTCGAAATACTCGATCGCTTTTGCGTTTTCACCGCGCGCAGAGGCGCCTTGTCCCAGCAAATAATAAATCTGCGGCCGCGTCGGAGACAGGCGCAATGCTTCCGCGCCCGCCTTCTCAATGAGCGCGTAGCGCGTTACGTCAAACCGCCCGCCGACGAAATACAAATTCATGAGATACAGATAGTACTGCGCATCTTTCGGATTCTTTTCGATATTGGCAAGCATGCTGTCAATCGCGTCTTGGATAATCTCCTCTGCCTGCTCGTCCGTCACGCCCCGCTTCCCGCGCGCCTCAAGCCCAAGCTCGGCAAACTTCGTCCGAATTTCGGGCAGCTGGTACGTGCCGCGCGCTTCCAGCGCGAGAAACGCATGATACGCATCGCCGTACCGCTCCGCGAAACGCAAGCGCATTGCTTCAAGTCCGGCGCTATTCACGCGCGCAGGATTGATGTTGAAAAAAAAGAGCGCGAGGGCCAAGACGGGAAGGACCGCCAAGACTATCCCGCTCCCGCGTTTCATTTCGACATTTCGAAATATCGAAATATCGAAATTTCGCGTGTGCGCGTCAAGAAATCCAAACACCAGCATAGAAGGGATATAGGTTGCGAGAATGTCAAACACGAAGAAATTTTGCAGGACATGCGCGACGATCAGTCCCAGCATCACGCCCCCGCTCACGCGGGCAAACGGGTCATCGCGCCGCGCCGCGCGCCAAGCGGCGGCAACGACCAGTCCGTACAGCCCCATATACGCGATCATGCCGAGAATCCCCGACGTGACCAGCACGTCAAACACCACATTGTGCGCGCGGTCGAACCAGATTTGAGAGCCTGCGTCGCGGTAAATCAAAGGATTAAAATACTTGTTAAACGCCACGTTGTAATTCTCATAGCCATACCCCAGGAGCGGCCGGTCTTTCCATCCCTTCATTGAAGACTCCCACGTCAGCAGGCGCGACTGCGTGGTGATGTCGTCAAATGATATCGTGACCAGACGCGTGAGCGTGGCATTGCCCCGCACCCAGCCTGTATCCCGCTGCAGCCAGACCACGACGGCGGACACAACGAGGAGCGCGCCGACGGCAAGCGCAGCGGTTTTCAGCCATCTGCCGGCGGATCCCGTGGCCTGCCGCGCATACCATGCCGCAAGCCCCACATACACGATCAATGCGGCAAGCAGGGCGCCGCGCGTACCCGTATTGAACGTAATGAACAAGAGAAATATCCATACCGCGCCGGAAAGCGCACGCTGCCACCGCGCCCGCGGCGTCAGCGCAAACCAAAGGGCGATAAACGTATGAATCAGAAGATAGCCGGCGAGGAACGCCGCATTGCCGATGGTGCCTGACAGGCGCTTATCGCCCGAGTGCAGCACCCAAGCAACGCCGAAATACTGGCCCAGCGCATACAGGGATACCGCGACTGCCACGAGCAGGGAGCCGGCAAAAAACCATTCCCACGTCCGCCGCGTCCGCACCACATGCGCGCACAGAAACGCATAGACGAATACGTGCGCAAGCGTGAGGATGCCCTCGCCCCGCTCGATATTGCCCCAGAAACTCTTATACGGATTTTCGCCGAACAGCGACGCAATGATCACCACCAACAGATACGCGCCCATGGCCTTCATGATGGGGGTGAAACGGGGACGGTAAGCAGGCGCCTTCACTGACAGGATCGCATACCCTGCAAGCGCAATCTCCACCAGAATGCGGAAGGCAAACGTCTTCGTGGAAATAAATGGAAAAATAAACGCCGACTGCACGAGAAGCGGCGTGAGCAAGGCAAGCGCAAGCGGCACCATCACCCCCCAGGCAAGGGGGTGCAGGACCGCTCTTTCCGAAGAGCTTGGGTACAATTTCATGGATAGTATTCTACCATAATCCGAAATAGCTGACCAAAACAGTAGTCTTCGCCCGTCCATTGGGTGTTACACCGCAGAAAACTTGAATATTTCAAGAAAAAATGGCATGATTGCCTTGTGGTATGATGCATAATTCACATCGTTGGAGAAAAAGCCTTATCCTCCTCGGCGACATTGTGGTACTCTACGTATCGCTGTGGCTTATGCTGCTCGTGCGCTATCAGGCGCTGCCCTCGCCCGAGCGCTGGGGCCAGCACGCACGGCCGTTCAGTTTCGTCTTTTTGGTGTACCTCTCAAGCTTTGCCGTGGTCGGCCTCTACCAGCTGGCGATCGCGCGCAACTCGCGCGCGTTCCACCAAGCGCTCGGGGCCGCCATGGTGGCGGCGACCTCCATCGCCGCAGTCTTCTTCTACCTTGTGCGCCCCGGCATCACGCCGCGGCTGAACTTATTGATCTTCGTGGCGCTCACCGCCCTGCTCGTCACCCTCTGGCGCAGGGCGCTCAATGCCGTACTCGGCTCTGCGCTCCTCGTCCGCACGCTCATCCTGGGCTTCACGCGCGACGCGGCGGAGCTCGCACGCACGCTGGCGCACAATCCGCAATTGGGCTATGCGCTTGCGGCGCTCATACTCGACCCCTCCGAGGCTTCGCGGCGCGCGCAGCTGGACGATACGCGCGTCCCCGTGCGCATATGCGCGCCCCATGAACTGCTCGCATTCATAGATGCGGAGCGGATTGAACTCGTGATTCCGGCAACCGACGCGCACCTCACGCCCGCGCTGGTGAGCGCCCTCTATGCGCGGGGCGACGACCGCGTGACCGTGGGCGACCTCCCGTCGATGTTTGAAGCGGCAACCGGCAAAGTGCCGGTACAGAGCGTCTCCGAACGCTGGTTTCTCGCGCACGCGGACGTCCGCGCAAAACCGTTCTACGAATTCGCAAAACGCGCGGGCGATCTCCTGCTGTCCTTCGCGGCGCTTATTCTCACCATCCCTCTTGCTCCCCTGATTTACCTTACCGTCAAACTCGACTCGCGAGGTTCGGGCTTCTTTACCCAGCATCGGGTAGGACGCGACGGAAAAATATTCCTCGCCGTCAAATTCCGTTCCATGTTTTGGGACAGCGGAGGGAAAGGGCCCTCCACTCCCCCCGTCCCCACCGATCCCCGCATCACGCGGATAGGAAAATTTTTACGCAAAACCCGCCTCGACGAACTTCCTCAATTGTGGAACATCTTCAAGGGCGATATGAGTTTTGTGGGGCCGCGCCCCGAACAAACCGCACTGGCAGACTCGCTTAGCAAAGAAATTCCCTTTTACCGTGAGCGTCTCTCGGTCAAGCCAGGCCTCACCGGCTGGGACCAGATCTCCGGCGCTTACCACAGCGCAAGCGTGGAAGATACGTTGGAAAAATTGCAATACGATTTATACTATATTAAGAACAGATCACTTATTCTGGATTTCACAATATTATTAAGGACAATCAAAACGGTACTGTTAGCGCAAGGCAGGTAACGCGATGCGAATCAACGAATGCATGCGAATACTACAAATGTCTACTAATAATGTTGCGGTATGATGGAAACGAGTTGATATACCCTGAATTGTCATACTTCATTGTAGGAAGCTGTTTTGAAGTACATAACTCGCTTGGTCGTTATGCTCGGGAAAAACAATACGGCGACGCACTTGCGAAAAAACTCAAGGATCACGGCATTAAATTTCAAAAAGAGATACCAATTGGCGTAAGCGGTAATATTGTAGATTTCCTCATAGATGATAAAATCATTATAGAGCTTAAAGCCAAATCGATCATCACCAAAGGCGATTATTACCAGGCACAGAGATACCTTCAGGAATCCGGATTGAAACTGGGTATTATTGTAAACTTTCGCGATGAGCATCTCAAACCACGCCGGGTAGTCAAAACGACTATTCGCAGTCATTCGTTGTATTCGCATTCACATTAGCTGATTAGCATCGGTCATAATTATGAAGCGAGCATTGATCACGGGAATTACCGGCCAGGACGGCTCATACTTAGCCGAATTCCTCCTCGATAAAGATTACGAGGTGCATGGCATCATCCGCCGTTCATCGTCTTTTAACACCGGCCGCATTGACCATATCTACCAAGATCCGCATGAACGCAAGCGGCGCCTTATCCTCCACTATGGCGACCTCACTGATGCAAGCAACGTGAGCCGCCTCATTGAAAAGATCAAGCCAGATGAGATCTACAATCTCGGCGCGCAAAGCCACGTGATGGTGTCCTTCGAAATGCCCGAATACACGGGCAATGCAGACGCTCTCGGCACGCTGCGGCTGCTCGATACGATCAAAGAGCACGGGTTGAAGGTGCGGTTTTATCAGGCAGGATCTTCGGAGATGTTCGGATTGGTACCGGCGCCGCAATCGGAGTCCACGCCATTTCATCCCCGCTCGCCGTATGCCTGCGCCAAGGCGTACGCGCATCACATTTGCGTCAACTATCGCGAAGCCTACGGCATGCATGTATGCAATGGCATTTTGTTTAATCACGAAAGTCCACGGCGCGGCGGCACCTTTGTCAGCAAGAAAGTGATGAATTGGTTTGCAAAGAAAAAGCTCGGGCATACCGCCCCCGACAAACTCTATCTCGGGCGCCTCGATCCCAAACGCGACTGGGGGTACGCCAAAGAATACGTGGAAGCCATGTGGCTCATGCTCCAACAGCCCCAACCGTATGACTATGTCATCGGCACGGGAGAGTCTCATAGTGTGCGGGAAATGGTTGAAGAAACTGCTCGTGTATCAGGATTCGAAATAGAATGGAAGGGAAAGGGATTGGAGGAAAAAGGAATTGATCGGAAAAGCGGAGAAACGCTCGTGGCGATCGACCCCCGCTACATACGCCCTGCGGAAGTGGAAAATCTCCAAGCGGATATGCGAAAGGCGAAAAAACAGTTGCAATGGGAGCCGAAGGTGAAATTTAAGGAATTAATTCGGATCATGATGGAAGCGGAGCTAAAAGAATTGGGAGCAAACCCTCACGATCACGCCAATCCTTAACCGATTCCACTCAAAATTAACTGATACAGTTAAAAAATCGCGGACGTATTAGGCATTTCGCTTGATGTTTTAATGAAATAAAAACTATGGAACAAGACGCCTTTCAAAAGAATTTAATTAAACACACCGAGGACTTTAGAAAAGTCCTTGCTACCCCGTCCGGTGATTGGTCAGTGAAGGGTTTTATTGATATAGCGAAGAATATCTATACTATCTCGGTTGATACAAAAGTTGTATCAAAAATTATCGAACTAATGATGTTTCCGGTCATACAGAAATTCTCAAAAGAAAATGGCTACGAGACGATTTTTTCTGCGGAACAAAATCATTACCCCGATGTTACTTTTGTTACAAAAGACAAAAAGAAAATCGCCCTCGATCTCAAAAGCACTTACCGAAAAAATCATGAGACAATTTCTGACTTTACGCTCGGTGCGTTTACCGGATATTTTCGTTACAGGGATTCAAAGAAAAATATCACCTTTCCATACAAAGAATATGACAAACATTACATTCTCGGCATTATCTATACTCAACAGGAAGAACTCATAGACGAGAACAAGGTGTATACCATCGATGATTTGGAAGATATCTTGTCGGTGGTAAAGGATTTTGATTTCATCATTCAAGAAAAATACAGAATTGCCAAAGACCGACCCGGAAGCGGGAACACAAAAAACATTGGCTCTTGCGTAAAAATGAATGAGCTAAAAGAAGGAACGGGGCCGTTTTCTACACCGGGAGTTAAGGTGTTCGACGACTACTGGACAAGTTAGGCGGCTCCGCCGCACTCACGCAGTCCCGCACTAAGGCGAGCGAGCGAGCCTTTAGTGCTGTGGCGGATAACGGTGATACCCATAGAAAAGAACTTGGCTATGGTAAGCGAAAAAGATTGAAATTCCGATACGATAAAAAATCTCTACTAGCTATATGAGAAGCGTAAAACAACAGCAATCACAACTATTCAGTGAGATTCCAACGAAAAACGCTGGCGTTTTACCATCTACTCGCTATCAAGGAAGTAAATATAAAATTCTCAAATGGATAGATTTCTATACAAAAGATTTAGATTTTGACACAATGCTTGACGCTTTTGGTGGAACCGGCTGCGTTGGTTATATGTTCAAAAAAAATGGCAAGCAGGTCTTCTACAATGATTCACTAAAATTTAACCATTATGTCGGGCTTGCTTTGATTGAAAACAAAGATACCGCACTAACGAATGAGGATTTAGATTTTATTCTCAAAAAACACCCTAAAATAAAATACCCGTCTTTCATTCAGGATACTTTCCATGACATTTATTTCACGGACGAGGAAAATAAATGGCTTGATGTGGTTATCACAAACATAGGAGAAATAAAGGATACATTCAAACAAGCATTGGCATATTATTCCTTATTTCAGTCCTGCATAATTAAAAGGCCATATAATTTATTCCATCGTAAAAATCTCTACATCAGAACAGCAGAAGTTGAACGAAGTTTTGGCAACAAGAAAACTTGGGATACTCCGTTTGAGGATCATTTTCTAAAGTTTGTTGAAGAAGCAAACAATGCGGTATTTGATAATGGCAAAAAAAATCAAGCATCCCATTCAGATATTTTGAATTTAACAATTCCGAAAATTGACCTTGTTTATATTGATACGCCATATATTTCTGTAAAGGGCGTAGGCGTAAACTATTTCGATTTTTATCATTTTTTGGAAGGCATCGTTTTTTATGACGATTGGTCAAAACTCATTGATGAAAACTCAAGACACAAAAAGATAAAAAACGGCAAAAGTGAATGGTGCAACAAGGGCGAAATACATGGTGCTTTTGCACGATTGTTTGATAAATTCAAAAATTCAATTTTGGTCGTTTCTTATCGTGATGACGGTACTCCGACGATCTCAGAATTGGCAGATATGCTCAAAAAACATAAAAAGTCCGTGGAAATTAAAAAGTTGAATTATAAATATGTTTTGAGTAATGGAAACACAAAGGAAGTTTTGATAATAGCAAAATAAAAGAATGAGGAACAACCCTCACGATCACGCCAAACATTAACCGATTCCAGCCAAAAATTATTTGAATTTCCAACCACTACGAATTCGCAGCAATTTGTAGATTCGCATCGGTATTATGATCCTTGCTGATAAAAAAATTCTCGTCACCGGCGGCGCGGGGTTTTTGGGCGCGTATGTCGTGCAGAGGCTTGTGGCGAGCGGCGCGCGGCGAAACCTCATTGCAATCCCCCGCTCCAAATCCTCCGACCTGCGGGTGTGGGAGCAGTGCCGGAATGCCGTAAAAGGAGAGGACATCGTCATCCATCTCGCCGCAAAAGTGGGCGGCATTGGATTTAACAAGGAAAATCCGGCAGAACTTTTTTACGACAATCTCCTCATGGGCATACAGCTCATGGAGGCGGCGCGCCGTGAAGGCGTAAAAAAAATCGTCGCCATCGGCACGGTCTGCGCGTACCCGAAATTCACGCCCGTGCCGTTTAAGGAAGAAAACCTGTGGGACGGCTATCCGGAGGAAACTAACGCACCGTATGGATTGGCAAAAAAAATGCTGCTGGTGCAATCACAAGCGTATCGCGCGCAATACGGATTTCATGCCATTTACCTCCTTCCGGTCAATCTCTATGGCCCGGGCGACAATTTCGATCCCGCCACTTCGCATGTCATCCCTGCGCTCATCCTCAAAATTCTTGAGGCAAAACGCAGAAAAAAGCCTTACGTGACGCTCTGGGGATCAGGGAGGCCCACCAGAGAATTTCTCTATATGGAGGACGCCGCCGAAGCGATCGTGGCGGCAACCCTGCGCTATGACAAGCCTGAACCGGTCAATCTTGGTTCAGGTCAGGAAATCTCTATCCGCGCGCTCGCAATCCTTATCTGCCGACTCTGCGGTTACGAAGGAAAAATCCGCTGGGACCGCACGCGCCCCGACGGCCAGCCCCGCCGCCGCCTCGATACCCGCCGCGCGCAAAAAGAATTCGGATTCAAAGCCAAGACGAAGTTGGAAGATGGATTACAGAAGACAATTGAATGGTACCAATTGAGAAATTCGAAATCCTAAATCCGAAACCCTACACAAGCATTAAATTCAAAATCCCAATTTCCAAAAACACGTTTTGAGTTTCAATTATTTGAATTTGATTTTGTTTCGGATTTCGTGTTTCGTGCTTAGAATTTCTGATCCCCGCAATGTTTCACTCCCTCACGCATAATCGCTTCGCCCGCGCGCTCGCGCTCTTCTCTGAAGGCTTCAGCGGGTACAAATCCCACATTGCCGTCATCACGGTGCTGGGGTTTTTGAGCGGCCTCATGGAGGCAGTCGGCGTGAATGCGATCATTCCGCTCTTCTCTCTCATTTCAGGAGCCGAGGGGGGCGCTACCGACGTCATATCGCGTGCGATACGCACGCTGTTTTCCGCACTCAACATCAGCTTACACCCCGCATATCTCCTCCTCTTCATCGCGTGCCTTTTCATTGTCAAAGCGGGCGTCATGATTGCAGTTAATTATATTAATATCGTCATTGTTGCCGATTTTGAAAAACGCACGCGCACGCTCCTCTTTACCGAAATGCTCAAAAGTTCGTGGAGCAATCTCCTGCAGCAAAAAATAGGCTACCTCGAAAAAGTGCTGGTCAACGACATCGCGCAATGTACGTATCTGCTGCGGTATGTCAGCGAATCCATCCTCCTGGCGGCAAACCTGGCAATGTATACGCTCGTGGCGCTCAATATTTCCACGCCCATTACGCTCTCAGTGTTCGCGTTGGGAGGCATTATATTCCTCTCGTTCAAGCGGACCGTCTACCGCACCCGCAAGCTTTCGCGCGCATTTGCCGCGGTCGAGAAAGAGGTGGCGCACCACGTGAATGAAAGCATGCTGGGCATCAAAAGCATCAAATCCATGCATGTCGAGGCGCACGTCGTTGACAAAGGCATAGGGTTTTTTGAAAAATTACGCGCCATGCGCATCAAAAACTTTTCTCTCCAGTCCATCACGCGTGAGCTTATTGAGCCGATCGGCATGGTGTTCATTGTCGGCGTGTTTGCGGCATCCTATCGTTCGCCTGATTTCAATTTCGCCTCCTTTGCCGTTATCATTTTTCTGATTCACAAAATATTCGGCTTTCTGCAAAACGCCCAGCTGAAACTGCAGGGTATCAATCAGCAAATCCCCTACCTTCAGAGCAGCCTCTCCTCGCTCCATCATGCCCGCGCGCATGAGGAAGACGACCGCGGCGACGAGCCGTTCCGCTTCCGCCGCGCGCTTGCGTTTGAGGACGTATCCTTTTCCTACTCGGGCGAGAAAGAAGTTCTGAAAGACATTTCATTTTCCCTTGCGCATGGCGAAATGGTAGGCCTGGTGGGGCCGTCGGGCGCCGGAAAAACCACCATTGTTGATTTGCTCCTGCGCCTGTATGAACCCACGCGCGGGCGCATTACCATCGACGGCACGTCGATCGCCCGCATCCCCCTCGCGGAGTGGAGAAAAAAAATCGGCTATGTGGCGCAGGATATTTTTCTCCTCAATGACACGATTGAGAACAATATCCTGTTTTACGATACGTCGCTCTCCCCTGACGCGACGGCACACGCCGCGTCCCTTTCCCAGCTTGACCCGCTCCTGCGCGACCTGCCGCAAGGCCTAAAAACCGTCGTCGGCGAGCGAGGCGTGATGCTGTCCGGCGGACAGAGGCAGCGCGTCATCCTCGCACGCATCCTTGCGCGCAACCCGAACATACTCGTCCTCGACGAAGCGACCAGCGCGCTCGATAACGAGTCAGAATACCATATTCAACAAGCGATTGAGCAACTCAAAGGTACCGTCACGACGTTCATCATCGCCCACCGCCTCTCTACCGTGCTGCGGTGCGACCGTGTTATGATACTGGATCAGGGAATGATCATCGAATCTGGCGCGCCTGCCGACTTGCTGGACAATATCCAATCACACTTCCATAAATTGTATACTATTGGCAATACAGAAGATGCACACGGCATTCTTACCCCGCGCGCGTAGATACGGCAGATGATTTTAATCTCGCAAAACAAGTCAGGCGGCTCCGCCGCACTCACGCAGTCCCGCACTAAGGCGAGCGAGCGAGCCTTTAGTGCTGTGGCGGATAACGGTGATACCCATAGAAAAAAATTTGGCTATGGTAAGCGAAAAAGATTGAAATTCCGATATGATTAAATCCTGAAATAATGTGGTCTGCATCTTTTGTACCGCTACGCGATCCAAGTCAATAGCATCCAAGCTGCGGGATTCGGACGCATATAGCGTCGTGGAATGCACGCGATGCCACCTGGTCCAGCTGACGCCGGTTCCCCGCGTTGCGGCCGATCAAAAATTCTACGATGAGGGATTACAGGCAAAAAATATCGGATTGTCCTTGCACATAACAAATCTCAAAAGGAAACAACTACCGGACGTGAAGAGAAGGGCGGAGTGGGTCATGCCGCACTGCAAGCCCGGAGCTAAAGTTCTCGATATCGGAAGCGGTTATGGGTTCTTTGTGGAAGAACTCCGCAAGAGAGGGCTAAAACCTACGGGAATGGAAATTTCCAAAACTTCAAGGGCGATCGCAAAAAAAGTGACAAGTGTGAACATCCTTAACATTAATCTCATCAAAGACTCTTTCCATCGCGCCTATGACGTCATAACCATGTTTCACGTTTTGGAGCACATCAGCGAACCGGTAAAATTTCTCATCAAGGTCCGTACGTTGTTGAGCACGAGGGGGAAGCTTTTCGTTGAAGTACCAAACCGAGATGACCTAATGTTGAAACACAGCCGGGCATATCGGGATTTCTACTGGCAAAGAGCGCATATTTCATATTTCAATGAAAACACACTGCTCATGGTTATGAGAAAATCAGGTTTCAAAACAATCAGAGTTTCCATGGCACAAAGATACGGAATCGAAAATTGTATGACTTGGCTGATTGCGGGCACGCCCCAACTTGAGCGTCCTTCCCTGTCCGTCCGTGGAGCAACTGCACAACACTACGGCTGGCTGGAAAAATTCTACAAGGACTCTCTCGTCAAAACAAAAAAAGCTGACACCATATTGGCGGTAGCGGAAGCCTAATATGTCATCGGTGAATATGTCTAAAAAAATCGTTGCGTTGATCCCCCTTCGGGGCGGATCAAAATCCATTCCGCATAAAAACATCAAGCCCATTGCCGGCAAGCCGCTCTGCTATTGGGTATGTCGTGCCGCCGCGCACGCCAAAACTATTGACGAAGTCTATGTCTCGACCGAAGATGAGAAAATAAAAAGAACGGTGTTGTCATTCGGCCTGAACGTCAAAGTCATTGATCGGCCAAAACGCTTGGCCACAGACACTGCTTCAACCGAAGCAGTCATGCTGCACTTTATGAACAGCGTCGCATTCGATATTCTCGTAACCATTCAAGCCACTTCCCCGCTGACGCAAGGCCGCGATCTTGATAACGCGCTAAAACTTTTCAATGCCACACGGCTTGATTCACTCGTTACCGGTGTGGGCACCAAAAGATTTTACTGGTCACTCAACGGCCGGCCGCTGAATTATGACTTCAAGAAACGACCGCGGCGGCAGGAGTTTGCCGGATCAATCATGGAAAATGGAGCCTTTTATATCACCAAGAAAAAAATTCTGAAAAAATTCAAAAATCGCTTAGGCGACAAAATCGGCGTGTACCAGATGACGTCCGCACATGCGAGAGAAATAGACGAAACCGAGGACTTTGCCTTCATTGAGAAAATCCTAAAGATGAGAGAAGTGAAAACAAAAAATAACCTAAAAAAAATCAAAATCATTTTCACTGACTTCGACGGCGTCTGGACAGACAATACCGTCTCCACTGACGCGCGCGGGAATGAAACAGTGAGGTGCAGCAAAGAGGACAGCTTGGGTTTGGCCATATTCCGCCGCACAACGCGAATTCCTGTCATCGTGATCAGTAAAGAACGAAACCCGATAGTTGAAAAGCGCTGCCAAAAACTAAATCTTCCTCTCGTTCTGGCTGCAGACGATAAAGTGAGCGCTGTGTCTGCGATTCTCAAGAAACGCGGTATGCATTGGAACAACGCGGGTTATGTGGGGAATGACGTCAACGATCTCCCGCCGATAAAAAAATCCGGCGTGAGCGCTGCTCCGGCGGACGCCGTCACCGCGGTGAAGGAAAGAGTCGATTATATATTGTCAAGAAACGGAGGAAACGGAGCAATGAGAGAATTTTTTAACCTCTTCATATAACACGAATATGACCACAAAAAAAAATCATGAGATCAATTACAAAAAACCGGTCATTATCGGAGAGATCGGATGCAACCATATGGGTGATATGGAAATTGCGAAAGAAATGATTACCACCGCCAAAATCTTCTGCAAAGCAGACGGAGTGAAATTCCAAAAACGCACCCCCAAAGAGCTGCTCACGCCTGAAGAATACCATCAGCCCCACCCTGTCCCGTTTCACAGTTACGGAAACACCTACGGCGAACATCGGGAGAAATTGGAATTTTCCAAGGTACAACACAAAACCTTGCAGCGATTTTGCACACAATTGGGGATTGACTACTCGGCATCTGTATGGGATATAATGGCTGCCCGGGAAATTACCGAACTCAATCCCAGGACGATTAAAATCCCGTCAGCGTGCAATCTGAAATTTGACATGCTCGGCTACTTATGCGACAACTTCGGTGGTGAAATCCATCTCTCGTTCGGCATGACCACGCGGGCGGAAGAGAAAAGAATAATCAAGTTTTTCCAAAGCAAGAAAAGAAACAAAGATCTTGTCGTATATGCCTGCACGTCCGGTTACCCCGTGCCCTTTAAGGATTTAGCACTACTGGAAATAAAAAGACTTCGCGAAAATTATGGTACTATAGTAAAAGATATTGGTTTTTCAGGCCACCACAACGGCATCGCCATGGATGTCGCTGCCTATACCCTCGGCGCACGCTACGTGGAACGGCACTTTACTTTAAACAGAACCTGGAAAGGCACTGACCATGCCGCATCGCTTGAGCCCGACGGCCTGCGGCGCGTCGCCCGCGATCTACGGGCAGCCCACGAGGCGCTGCGGTACAAGGAACAAGAAATACTGGACATCGAAGCGGAGCAGCGTAAAAAATTAAAGCGGTACTGACAATGGAAAATATTCCCGATCAATTTCAAAAAACTATCTGGATCGTCATGGGGCATCCCCTGCAGCTTCCTTTGGCGATTGCCATCGCACGATATGCACCGCCGAGGATCGCATGCCGTTTGGTCATTTCACGGCATAAATATTGGAGCTATATCGACCGCACTGAGCTGCGGCGCGATTTCGCAGACGTCTGTTTCTTCGAGCCGATCTATCACGCCCATACGCTCAAAGCATTAGTGCGCGTCCTGCGTAGGATTTCTGCCGTCAAAAAAGAAATGGTCTCCCTGCCCGTGAAGCCCGACGACGTCATCGTCTCTTTGGAAGTTTGGAATTACATTGAAAATATTTTTACCACCGTGCACCGTAAGAATAAACAGGTTTTCCTCTGCCCGGAAGGAATTTATTCATTCGTGAGCCTGGCACCCGCGACGATCGGGGAAAAAGGGTTTTACATTTGCAAGTCAGGCTGGATTCATCATCTGCTGGTCGAGCCTCTTATGAGACTAAAAAAAAGAACCTACGTGTACTGGCCGCGCATCAAGGGAAAAAACGGCGAATGGGGCATTTGCTATTCCAAAAAGGTTGAAACGCTGTATGACACCGTGCGGGTGCTGAAATCTCTTTTTACGCCGACGCTGAAGGAAAACGAAATGTATTATCCCTACCAGACGCTGCGCACCGCACATGATGCACCGCAAAGAAAGATGATCGTATTCATGCTGTCCGGGTTTGTCACCGATAAGGAGTACAATACACGGGTGAGCGCGATTCTTCAAAACCTACGCAGTTTATATGCAGCTGAATACGAACTTCATCTCCGTCTTCATCCAAACCGGCCCACAGGAGACGCCTATGTGGCGACACAGGGCTGGATCATCAACCGCGAACCAGGCAATGTGGAACAATTCCTTATCCGCCATGCGGGCAGTATTGCGCGGGTATTCAGCGACAAATCGACCGCCCAAATATTTGCGCTCAACATCGGTATCCCCTGCTATTCCTATCACCGACTCCTTGGTCTCGAAGAGATCGTTACCCAGTACCATGATGCAACGTTTGCGTCCGCACCGAAAGAATTTTTTATGGATTCCCTGACCCAAACGCCGCAACCGTACGAACCGGTTGCTCATGGTCTTCAAAAATCACAGAATTCCTTGGAAAAACTATATGCAATCATCTCCTCTCATTGACCACCGAGGCGAAAAAATGCACCATTTCATGTCCCGCTTGTACCCCATATGCCGCAGCATCACCGGCGAGGGGACTCGCAAGACTCTTGCCCTCCTCGCGCAACGCATGCCGATCACGCTCCACGAAATGAAGAGCGGGACACAAGTATTTGATTGGACCGTGCCGAATGAATGGAATCTCACAGACGCCTATATCAAAGACCCCAAAGGCAGAAAAATCCTTGATTTTCAGAAATCAAACCTGCACGTGATGGGCTATAGCGTGCCGGTGCACAAAAAAATCCCGTTGGCACAATTAAAAAAGCATGTGCACACGCTGCCGGACCGCCCGGGATGGATCCCTTATGTCACCTCCTACTACCAGCAAGATTGGGGATTCTGCATGCCCTACAAAAATTTCAAGCAGCTGCGCGCGGGAACCTATGAAGTGAACATTGAATCCTCGCTTGCTCCCGGATCGCTCACGTACGGGGAATGCTATCTTCCCGGAAAAACTAAAGAAGAGGTATTGCTCTCGACCTACCTATGCCATCCTTCGCTCGGCAATGACAATTTGAGCGGAGTCGTATTGCTCACATTCCTCGCTTCGATTTTGAAAAAAAGAAAACTGAAATATTCTTATCGATTTCTGTTTATTCCGGAAACAATCGGCGCGCTCGCATGGCTGTCGCACAATGAAAAAAAATTGCCGCGCATCAAGCACGGACTCGTCGTAACCTGCGTGGGAGATTCCGGGAAAATGACGTACAAAAAAAGCCGCCGGGCGAACGCGGAAATCGACCGCATCGTCGAAAAAATGCTTGTCGATTCCGGCGATCCTTTTCAAATTGTAGAATTTTCACCGACCGGGAGCGACGAACGGCAGTTTTGTTCGCCGGGATTCGATTTGCCCGTAGGATCCCTGATGCGCACGCCGTACGGGCAGTATCCTGAATACCACACCTCGGCGGATAACTTACAATTCGTGAAACCAGCTTCTCTGGCCGATTCGCTTAAAAAATATCTCTCGGTCATAGATATGTTGGAGCATGATCGTGCCTATGTAAATCTCTTCCAGAAAGGAGAGCCGCAGCTTTCAAAGCGCGGTTTATACCGTACAAAAGGCACGCCGGCCGGCCGAACTGCCCGGGAACTGGCGCGGCTATGGATCCTGAATCTTTCAGACGGAGCGCACTCGCTGGTAGACATTTCGCTCCGCAGCGGGTTAAAATTTTCAGACATACACCTGGCGGCGCAAGAACTCGCCCATGCACATGTGATTAAAACAATCCATGATTATCATTAAACCGCCCATCACATGACAAACTATTTTAAGCACAAGACCATCCTCATCACGGGGGGGACGGGCACCATCGGGTCAAAATTGGTCGAAGCGCTCTTATCGTGGGAGCCGCGACAAATAAGAATTTTCTCGCGTGACGAGAGCAAGCAGCTTGACCTGCTGGAAAGGCTCCCGCATCACGCGACACTCCGTCTTCTGATTGGAGACGTGCGCGATGCGGAACGCCTTGATCGCGCATTGCAAAATGTTGACATCGTGTTCCATGCCGCAGCCATGAAACACGTACCATTCTGCGAATATAATCCTTTCGAAGTCGTGAAAACCAATATCATCGGCTCTCAAAACATCATTGATGCCGCATTGAGAAACAAAGTAAAAAAAATCATCGCCATTTCGACCGACAAGGTCGTCAATCCCTTTGGCGTCATGGGAGTATCAAAATTGATGATGGAAAAGCTGTTTATCGGCGCGAACTACTACAAAGGCGATGCCGACACCTCGTTTTCCTGCGTTCGGTTCGGCAATGTGACCTGGGCGCGCGGTTCAGTGTTGCCGGTGTGGCGCCGCCAGGCTGAACATGAGGGAAAAATATTGATCACCGACACGCAGATGACCAGATTTTTTATGTCCCAGGACGAGGCAATCAATCTTATCCTAGAAGCAGAACGGCTGATGAAAGGCGGGGAAATATTTATCTTTAAAATGCCGGCTATCCGACTTATCGACTTGGCGCACGCGTTCATAAAAAAATATTTTCCGCAGCGCAAAATAAAAATCGAAGTCATCGGAAAAAGACTGGGGGAAAAAATGCACGAAGAACTGCTGGGTTCCAATGAAGGAACGCACCTGCTGTATGAAAATAAAAAAATGTTCATCCTCCGCCCGCGCATTCCCATCTACGCCCTCAAGCCCGCGAAATTGGCACGTTATCAAGGCTTCAACATGAGCAAAATTTCCCACCATTATTCATCCAAAGATTTCTTGTCGCCCAAAAAAATCAATACCATTATCTAAAAGCCCCTATGCATTCTGCCGCATTGATTATCGCCCGCGCGGGCAGCACGCGCCTGCCAGGCAAAAATAACCTTGATTTCGAAGGGAAGCCGATGTTCACGTGGAATATCCTGAAAGCCCAGAAGTTATTCCCTGCGGTCTACTTTTCAAGCGATTCTAAGGAAATGCTGGCCATTGCTAAAACGCTCGGCGCGCATATCATCGAGCGCCCGGAGGAACTTGCCACAGAGAATGTCCCCAACATCCCCGTATTTCAGCATGCGTACCGGTTCATGGACAATCCCGACATGATCGTCTCGCTTCAGTCAAACTCCCCCACGCTTCCCGAAGCCCGCATCAAACAAGCGCTCGCCATCATGGAAATTCCGGATATTATGGAGCTGATAACGATGGACACAGCTCTCAAAGTCCATGGCTCGATTTGGGCGCTGAAAAAAGAGAGGCTCTTTCATTATGGCGATCCTTTCATCTACAAAGCTGAAGTTTTTTTGATGGACGACAGCGTGGATATTCATACGCAGAAAGATTTCGAAAAAGCGCGAGAACAATTACACGCCACCACGCAATGATGCTGCAAAAAATTTTATTCAGAGTCAACGCCAGCAACACCATCGGCACCGGGCATCTGCTCGAGTGCTTATGGTTTGCGAAGGCTGCGTTGAAATTTAAAAAAGTATTTTGCGTCAATGACGATACAAGCGCCATCCAGCTTGTCAAACATTTCGGCTTTCCCGTGCACATCATCACGCGCAACAAGAGGAACAACGAGGGTGCGCAATTAAACGCGGTGATCGAAAAAGAAAAACCTGACGTGCTGCTCTTCGACATTGTCGATATCAATCAGCGCTCGCTCGAAGCAATCAACGCGCAAGGAGCAAAAATCGTGGTCCTCAACGCGCTGTTCCATCCCGTGCGTGCCGATGCGCACGCGGTGACGGTGTTCACTCCGCATATACAAAACACACAAAATTTCGGAACACAATGTGTGCTGCTCAAACCAGCCATGCGCGCGTTCAAGGCAAAAATGCCTGCCAAAACAGTCAAAAATATCCTTGTGATGTGCGGCGGAGGAGACGCGGGTAATTTCACCCTCAAAAGCCTCGCAGCTCTTTCCCGCATTGAGGGAGACTTCGGCGTCACGGTTATTATGGGCAGTGCCAATAAAAACCTCCGCACCATTTCGAAATATTTGAAACATTTTTCCAATCCTCACAGGCTTTATTACGCTATACACAATGAAAAAAAACTGATACGGCTTATGCGAAACGCCGATCTCGCTCTTGCCTCGGGAGGATACACGGTGTCAGAGCTAATGTATTTGGGGATCCCGACGATTGGCCTTTCGCATAATAAAATCGAGCACGAGCGCATTTTTCCCATTTTCCCGCACGGCAGCTTTATCAACCTGGGTTTGGGACGAAAAATCAACGAAGACCGACTATCAAAAATTATCGCGCAGGTAATCGATAATTATCCGCGAAGATTTGCGTTAAGCACAAGAGCGGCGCGCGCGGTAGACGGCAAAGGCATTGCCCGACTTGAAAAGCTTGTCACGGATAGCGCCAAAACAAGGATTCTTGTTTTCGGCGCCAGCGGCAATCTGGGGCGTGTAGTGGTTCCCCACCTGTCAAAAAAATTCAACATCATGCCGCTGTCCCATGCACAGGCTGACATCGGCAACCCTCGTGAATTAAAAAAAATAATTTCCCGCGGGGACATTATCCTGAACTTGGCCGGGACATCCACGGACGTGAAGGATTTGAAACCGCACATGAAGAATAATGTCAGCGCACAACAAAAATTTCTTCACGCCTGCGCGCATGCGGGGGTCAAGAGAATTATTTTCCTTTCGAGTTTGAGCGTGTATACACCGCTGTCCCGTCCTTCTCGAGAAACCGACCCCCGCACCGCAAGCAACAGTTACACGAGAACAAAAATTCTTGCAGAAAACATGTATGCAACATATTCGCGCACCTATCATCTGCCCGTAACTATCCTCCGGCTCGGCAGCGTGTACGGACCAGGCGCCGCCAAAGGGATCCTTTCTGATTTTCTGCGCACCGCGACGCGGGAGCATACAATTGTTATCCCGCACAACCCCCTCTCCCGCGATTTCCTCTACATTGATGACCTCATTTCCCTCCTGGAGAAAATTCTATGGTATAATGGAACAAGATTCGCGATTTTCAACGGAGCAAGCGGCACAAAAACCAGCCTTCGCAGCGTGGCGCTCAAGGTAAAAAAATATTTCAAAAAACCAATACGCATATCTGCCAAGAACCCTCCCTCACGACCTCTGTCCACGTGGGGCGATCCTGCAAAAGCAAAATTAGTGCTTGGCTTTACCGCACACACCACTCTTGATCAAGGATTGAAAAAATATTTATCTCATTAACGTGGCAAAGCGTATGGATATCCAAGTTGGGAAAAAAACAATCGGTAAAAATCATCCGGCGTACATCATCGCGGAGGCGGGAGTGAATCATAATAACTCGCTGGAGCTTGCGAAAAAGCTCATTGTTACCGCGGCCGAAGCCGGCGCGGACGCGATCAAATTCCAGACGTACCAGGCGGAAAAGCTTGTGACCAAAACTGCACCGCGCTTCTGGGAGTGGGGAGGCGAAGAAAAGCCGGATGGCACGCAATTCGACTCCTACAAAACCATGGACAAATTTCCGCGGGAGTATTACCCGGAGCTCTTCCACACGTGCGAAGAGCACGGAATAGAATTCCTCTCTACTCCTTTTGACGATGAGAGTGCGGATTTCCTGATCACGCTTGGGATGAAAGCAATCAAAGTCGCTTCTTCCGACCTCACCGACCTGCCGTACCTTACCCATATCGCAAAAAGCAAGCTCCCAATTTTCCTTTCCACCGGCGCTTCCACGATCGGGGAAATAGAAGAAGCTGTCCACGCCATCACCAGTCAGGGGAACGACCAAATTGTCATCATGCAATGCACGCTGTCCTATCCGACAGACTACCCATTTACGAATTTGCGGGCAATCCAGACGCTTGCTCATATTTTCCCTGACTACGTGATCGGGCTTTCCGAACACACGCTGGGAACTTCCATCCCGCCGGCGGCCGTAGCACTGGGCGCCAAACTGATCGAAAAGCACTATACCGTGGATAAAACGTTGCCGATAAGCCCGGACCATCATTTATCGGTTGATCCGAACGAAATGAAAGCAATCGTCACCGCAATCCGCCAAGTTGAACAAGCGCTGGGAGACGGCAACAAGCGCGTGTTGGAAGTCGAAAAAATTACGTACCAATATGACAAGCGCAGCCTCGTCTCCACACAGGATATTCCTGCCGGCATGACTATCGCCGCGGACATGATCACCAGAAAGCGCCCGGGGACCGGCATCCGCCCCAAATTCCTCGAAGTCGTGGTGGGCCGAAAAGCCCAAAAAGATATTCCTGCCGATACCACGCTGACCTGGGATATGATATGATGTGACTCAAGGCACTATGGAATACTATAACCAAAAACTGTTCGGTGTGAGAAAAGAGACTCTGGAGCGTCTGGAAACACTGTACGGCAAGGAGTATTTCAGCGAAGACCGGTACGGCCGGGGAGCGCAGCAATTCTCGGAAGAGGAGCAGCGCCGCCAGCGCATGTACCGCCAGGAGCTCGCGCGGATACAGCACTACGTCCCGCATTTCGCTCACGGCGGCAACGTCCTTGACATTGGCTGCGGCACCGGAGCGTTTTTGTCTCTGTGGGGAACGACCTGGCAGAAATACGGCATTGAACTATCGGATTATGCCAGCCATTGTGCCCGCCAAAGAGGCGTCGTCACTGCATTTGACCCTCGGGATAATTTTTTCGATGTGATTGTGTTCCGCGGTACGCTCCAACATATTCCGGATCCCCTCTACAAAATAAGCGAATGCTACTATTGGCTGAAACCGGGAGGCGCAATCATTTTTTTGGCGACGCCAAATACCCACAGCCCGGTGTACCGCTTGTTCCAAAACCTGCCCATGATCAAGGAACCTCTCAATTTCTTGCTGCCTTCTGATAAAATGTTGCTTCAAATTTTAACTAATTTTGGCTTTAAGGACATTTATTTTTATTATCCATACCGGGGAACGCCGTATGCCCAGCCTGTCAAAAATATCATTGCGTTTGCCTTGAGACTGCTTAGAATAAAAACTAAAACCAATTTCGCCTTTTTCCACAATGTCTTAGAATGCTATGCCAGAAAATGACCGCAGAAACAATATGATATACATGATAAAAAAGATTCTTCACGTGCCGTTTTTGCTGAAAAGAAAATTCGATAATTACACGATCAGAAAAAGATTAAGCCGCATTTCGGCTGACGCGGCACGTGCCGCGGGGAAAACCGGCTCCCGGGTACGCGTACTGTTTGGCCCCAGTTTCAGCGTCTATCACGCCCTGAAAATACACGATGTCTTGCTGTCTGCGGCGATGACTGCGCGGGGCGCGCACATTTCGTACCTAAGCAACCCCTACACCCTGCAGGCGTGTTTTAAATGCGGCGGCATAACCCAAGAAGCGAGCGGCGACCACGCCCTTTGCCCGAACTGCCAAAGGTTTACCCGAAATGACGCCAACCTGATTGAGTACCTAAAAGGCTTTTGTAACATTTTGAAATTAAAAGATTTTTTAGACACTCAAGCAATTGTACGCATAAAAAAAATGGCGGAAGAAATCCCGGCCGATGAACTTGAACATTTTATATTTGACGAGGTGCCTATCGGCAAGTATTCGGCCCTGGTGGTAAGGAACTTACATTATGTTGATAATATTAAATTGATACCCGACTACCAAACTAAGCTAAGAAACGCTATCTTAACAAATCTTCTCTTTTATCATTATTTTCTGGCTGCCATCAAAGCGAACACGCCGGACGTGATCATCACCCACGAAGCCTTCTACGCTCCCTGGGTATTGCTCTATCAGCTGGCCAAGCGTTTTGGGATCACGTTCTATAATTACTACCCCGGCATGCGGAATGACAGCTTCTTTTATGCGAGAGACAAAATCGGCTTTGACTTAGACATGAGGCCGCAATTCGAAAAATGGAGGCGTCGAAGCATCAGCGAGCAGGAACTGAAGAAAATAGACATTTTTTTTAAAAAAAGGAATAAAGGAGATATTTACGATATCAAAATGGCAAGGGAGAACGAAGATGCGGAAGTAGCAGCATATCAAAAAATTATCCGATCAAAACATCCCATGGCCGTCCTCTATGCCAATGTGTTGTGGGATGTAGTCTCGCTCGATAAGGAAAGAGTGTTCAATTCGGTCCAGGAATCATACCTGGAAACGGTCAAATTCTTTATCGCGCATCCGGAATATAATTTAATAGTCAAGCCTCACCCGGCAGATGAATTCAAGGGCCATGAGTCGAGAGAGCCCGTCGATCGGTTAATCAAACAAGCGTTCCCGATCCTGCCGTCTCATGTCCTGGTCTTGCGCCCTAAAAGCCCCCTCTCAAGTTATGAGTTGATCCACCGCTCGGATGTCACTATCGTTCACACCACCACCGTGGGCATAGAAAGCCCTATTTTTGGCAAACCCACCATCACCCTGGGCAAAGCCCATTATGCAGGCCAAGGCCTGACGTATGACCCGCGCAGTCCCGAAGAATATTTTCAAATACTCATTGGCCTGTTGGACAAAACAATATCGTATGACCGAGAGCGCATTCGAGAACAAGCCCGCAAGTATTACTACCTGCTCAACTTTGTCTTTTGGCATGATTTTGGCATTATTAAATACAACTTCAAACCCCGCAGCAAGGCTATGGTCATACCAAACACATTGGATGAACTGCTTGCTTTAAAAGATTTTAACGATCTCGTCGAGGCAATGCTCAACAAGAAAGAGGTGCCTTTTTTCGATACGCATCTAGAAAAAGCTCATAGGTAACCAATTCCATGACGCCCGTCCTGCTCATTGCCTTCAACCGCCCCGATTTGACCCAGCGAGTGTTTTCTGAAATTCGCGACGCAAAGCCGGAGCGATTTTTTTTCTTTGTGGACGCGCCGCGGTCGGAGGAAGAAGCGAAAAAAGTGAATGCAGTAAAGCAACTCGTCCGACAGATTGACTGGCCGTGCGCGCGCGAGCTGATCTTTCCCGAAAAAAATTTAGGACACACGTATGGCCCTGTCGCCGCAATCAATCGTATTTTTGAAGCGTCGGAAGAAGCGATCATTTTTGAAGACGACTGCCTCCCCCACCCCACCTTCTTCCGTTATGCTTCGGAAATGCTTGAGCAGTACCGTAACGAACCCAAGGTGTGGAGCATTGCAGGGGGCAATTACCTCAACCCGAACCCCGCACATCCTTGGAGCTGCTGGTTTACACCCTTGACGAGCACCTGGGGCTGGGCATCGTGGCGGCGCTCGTGGCGGAAAGCGGACTTCACTCTTTCTCGTTGGCCGGAATTAAGAAAAACCGACTGGCTGAAAAAAAGCATCGGTAATGCGTTCATTGCCGATGACTATGCCGGCGGATTTAATAAAGTCTATGCCAGTGTAGGGACACCAAATTTTGTCGGCTGGGATTATTGCTTTAATTTTTCCATGCTGCTTGAAGGGGCGCTCGATGCGCGGCCGGCCGTCAATCTCGTGTCCAATATCGGGTTTCGTGCCGATGCCAGCCATACGAAAGAGCAAACCTCCTATGCCGACTTTCCTGTTGCGGCAATGCCGTTTCCCCTCCGCTTTCCGTCCCACATAGAGCCCTCGATCAAATTTGAAGTTTCCTTTTACAAGCAGAACCGTCTCAATTACCATCCCTGGCGCTATCGGATCAGGCATCTTCCCCTGGTCGGATCATGGGTATCGTCAGTGAAGCAACGTGTGCGGTCCCTTGTGCGATCTTCATATTTCTAGATTGATGTGACGAAACCAAAGATTATATTCACCACGCCTGTCCTCGGTTACCCTCCCATCGGCGGACCGAGGCTTAGAATTGATAATTCTCTCAAGGCTCTTGCGCGCGTGGCCGACCTCATTGTGTACTCAAGGGTATCCAAAGCAAGTCTTGGCGGAGATGCGGCACTGGAGCACTTTGCGCACTACGCCCGTCAATTCGTCTTCGCTCCTTCGGTTGATCCGAATAAAAAAGAACACAACAAACGATTGATTCGCTTTGTGGATTTTTTTGACTTGGTGAAATTGGCAAAGCGGGAAAACGTAAGCATTATTTGGATGGGGTATGGCAATATTTCCTATGGGTTGGCCCTTTTACTCCTCCTCTGTACCAAGCTTAAAATAGTGATTGATACTGACAGCGTCTGGTCGCGGTTTGTCTTCAGGAGCCTGCCGCACATGAGGTCAAAAAAACTAAAATTTAAAAAATTACGCGCCGGCGCGAAAAAATTAATCCAGGAATTTCTGGGCACCCGGCTCGCCGACATGACCACGGCCGTGTCCGAGTGTGACGCGCGCTATTACAGAAAATTTTCAAAAAGAGTTTCTATTTTTTCCAATGTCATTGACCTGCAAGCGTACCGAGAAATACCCGCACCGCGAGTCACAAACCCGGCAGTATATTTAGCGGGCTCTTTTGGCCCCGACAGTCCCATGGAAGAATCAGCGCTGTGGGTCATCAATGAGGTGCTGCCCTTGGTCTGGACGGAAATTCCAGAGTTAAAATTCTACATCGTCGGCCGCGGTCCTACCGAAAAAATGTTGAAATTGCAAAATGATAAAATAATCATCACCGGTGAGGTGCCTTCGGTGATGCCGTATCTGTGCCACGTTGACGCGGTACTCGTCCCCTTACAGTACGAGTCAGGCACGCGATTTAAAATCCTGGAAACTGCGGCCGTCAGAGTTCCGATCATTTCAACTACGCTTGGCGCAGAAGGTATTGACTATGCGCCAGGTCAAGATTTGCTGATTGCTGATACCGCGCAAGCGTTTGCGCATATGATACGTAACATTATTAAAAATAAATCGTTTGCCAAAAAACTGGCTGACCACGCATACCAACACATTGCGCTGAACTACCACATTGATCGTGCGGAAAAAGAAGCAAAAATTATTTTAGAGAGGGTCGTATGAAAGCATTTATTACAGGCATTGCGGGACAGGACGGCGCGTATTTGTCCAAGTTTCTCTTAGACAAAAATTATGACGTGCATGGTCTTGCAAAGCCGGGGGCATCGCGGGAAAATCTTAACTATCTCAATATTGCCGATAGCGTGAGTATTCATTATGGCGATATCCGCGATCATGAAACGCTGGGAGAGCTAGTTCACCAGACTATCCGGCCGGATGAGATTTATAATCTCGCAGCTCATTCATTTGTCGGCGATTCCTGGGAAGATGTCAGGCAGGTGAATATGATCAATTACTTGGCCGTCATCAGCCTCCTTGATATCATCAAACACAGTCCTCTGCCAATTAAATTCTATCAGGCTTCAACCGGAGAGATGTTCGGTTCATCCGATGAAACAGGCGTACAAACAGAGGAAACGCCGTTCCACCCCCGCAGCCCTTATGCGGTGTCCAAGTTGGCGGCGTATGAAATAGTGAATAATTACCGGGACTCGTATGCTCTGTTTTGCTGCAATGGCATTTGTTTTAACCATGAGTCGCCTCTGCGCGCGGAACACTTTGTCACTCGAAAAATATCACTCGGCGCTGCAAAAATTAAACTTGGCCAGCAACATACTATTGAACTCGGCAATCTCGACAGCGTCAGAGATTGGGGCTTCGCGGGCGATTACGTGGAAGCCATGTGGCTGATGCTGCAACAAAACAAACCTGACAATTACATTATTTCTACCGGCATTCATCATAGTATCAGAGATGTCTTAGATATCGCGTTTCGCTCTATCGGCGTTAACGATTGGTCTCGCTATGTTTCTATAAGCGACAAATTTAAACGGCCTCTTGAATTCAAAAAAATGGTCGGCTCCAACGCGAAAGCGCAACGTTTCTTAGGCTGGCGGCCGCGCATCAAATTCCAAGAGCTGATCGAGATGATGGTGGAAGCGGATATGCGCAGACTGCAGAATCAAGAACCATAAATCAGGCTTCCCATGCAAATATGTTGAGAAAATATCTAAGAAAAATAACAGATCGCATCCTCGCTCCCTATCTTGATGCGCAGGGCAAAATGTACATGCAGCAAATCCCCGCGCTCAATCAGGCGACGCAGCTCCTGCTCAAGCTAGCCTATCAAGAATTGGCGCGCAGCCGAAAGCCATTGCCAGGATTTGGCGATGTCGAATTCAGATCATTCTCGCAAAACGGGGAAGACGGCATACTGCTGTATATTTTTTCTTTGATCGGCACGACGAATAAAAAAGCCGTCGAAATCGGCTGCGGCAACGGACTGGAAAACAACACGGCTAATTTAATAATCAACCACGGATGGCGCGGTTTGCTTATTGACGGCGATGCAAAAAATATCGCCCACGCAAAAGAATTTTACACACATTCCCGCGACACATTCATAACGCCGCCCAACACGCTGCACGCGTGGGTCACCAGGGAAAATATCAACCGACTCATGACAGAGCACGGCATGTCAGGGGAAATAGATTTATTGTCACTGGACATAGATGGCATGGATTACTGGATTTGGGAAGCGCTCACGGCAGTGAGTCCTCGCGTTGTCATCCTGGAGTATCACGAAGAATTCGGACATGAACCTATCACCGTACCCTATGATCCTCAATTTAACCGCATGAAACAAGACCCGCGCTACCACGGCGCGTCTCTGCCGGCATTTGTAAAACTCGCGCATGCCAAAGGCTACCGCCTGGTGGGAAGCAACCTCCAAAAGTTCAATGCGTTGTTCTTAAGACACGATACGGGGGTGGATGTGTTTCCCGAAATCCCTTTCACCGCCTGCATGCGCGATACTGATCCGAACCATTACACGCTCGTCAATGACCTGCTCAAAACATACCCGTTAGAACGCATATAATGCGCTATGGATACAAAACGAACGCTGAAAAAATTTCTGCCACCTCTCCTTTTGGACGCCTTTTGCAAAAAACCAACCCATGGTTTTTTCGGATTTTATCATTCCTGGGAAGATGCAGCAAGGGCAAGCACGGGGTGGCAATCTGAAAACGTGCTGGAGAAAGTATGCGCGAGCCTCTTAAAAGTGAGAAACGGTAACGCAGTCTACGAACGTGATTCAGCGCTGTTTGACAAGGTGCAGTATTCCTGGCCCCTGCTTGCCGCCCTGCAACGCGTGGCGCTCGAGCATGACGGGCACTTGAACGTGGCTGACTTCGGCGGCAGCTTGGGCACCACGTATTTTCAAAACCGCGCGTTTCTTTCTTCTCTGAAAAGTCTCCGTTGGAATATCATCGAACAGAAAAATTATGTCGCGCGGGGCAAGGCATTATTCGAGAACGACGTGCTCAAATTTTACGAAGACATTAAATCATGTCTCAAAACCACGACGCCTCATATTCTCATTGCCTCAAGCGTCATTCAATATCTCCCTCAACCCTACGAACAAATCCGAAAGTTCATTGATGCGGGGTTTGACTATATTCTTTTTGACCGTACCAGCTTTTTGGAAAACGAGAAGGACAAAATCGCGATCCAAAAAGTAAAGCCTTCCATCTATCAAGCGACGTTCCCCATCTGGTTTTTTAATTACCGAAAAATGATTGAGACGTTCCAATCGCGATATAATATTGTTGCAGAATTTGATGCATTCGTCGCGTTTCGCTACGGAGTAAGTGGCATCCCTGGCGGAGATAAGGGATTTTTTCTCAAGAGACGCGTATGAGTCAACGAGCCGTGATGATAGATCGTGATGGAGTCATTAATAACGATGGCGACCATGTCTGGAAGATTGACCAGCTTAAAATCCTGCCTCGCGTGTCGGAGGCGATACAGATGTTGAACGACCACGGTTGGATTGTCATCGTCATTACCAATCAGCCCGTCGTGGCGCGCGGATGGGCGACGGAAGCGGACGTCGAGGCGCTGCACGCGGAAATTGGTCGTCGCATCGCACCGGCCCGCATCGACCGGTGGTATTATTGCCCTCATCATCCTGAAGCGACTCTGCCCGAATATCGCCTTGACTGCCCTGACCGCAAGCCCAAAACCGGATTTATCCTGCGCGCGCAAAAAGATTTTAGCCTCGCGCTGCCGGAATGCTATGTCATCGGCGATCTGCCGGCGGATATCAAGATGGGCACAGACAGCGGGTGCAGAACGATCCTGGTCAAAACAGGATTTGCAGGCGTCGAAAAAAACCCAAAACGGGATTACCGCGTGCAGCCAGATGCTGTAGCGGACAACCTTCTCGCGGCAGTGAAGTTAATAATTAAGGCGGGTAAATAATTCTGCGTACACCCCACCCCGCCACGGCGGGGCATGTCACCACACCAACCCTGTTGGTGTGGTGATGAAGCAGTACCTGCTTCTCGCTTCACGGATGAGTACGCCACTCTGGGTGTGGGGATAAATCTGCCTCCCGGCCCCGCAGGAAAACTCGCATAGGCTCGTTCCCTACGGTGTGAAGCTGCGCCAACAGGAGTTGGCGGCATCTCTTTACGGAACACGAGATTGTATTTTTTGAACACTCATGTATCATACAAGGTATGAATATCATTCGAGCGATCATTCGGTTCTTGTTTGAGAAAGCAATCTTTTTCTTAAAAGAACGGCTTAACCCTCAAAAAAAACTTTCCCAGAAGATATGGGAAAAATTTGTACCCAGGGAAGTGAGAATAGCGTCCATCGCATGTGCACGTCTTTTAATTCAATACAATCTTTACGGTTCCCTCACTACTCATAAAATCATTGACGACAAAGGATCACCGATGCCGTGGATTACCTATACTTGTTGGGAATTTTTGGAACAGCTTGATCTAAAAAATAAAGAGGTGTTTGAGTGGGGGGGGGGAACTCCACTCTCTACTGGGCGCGTCAAGCAAAGTCGGTAATAAGCATTGAAGATGATGAAAAGTGGTTTTCTGTCATCAAGCCTCAACTTCCCGACAACGCGAAAATGTTTCTTTGCAATGAATTTTATCTTAACCAAATAAAAAATTACGGATTATTCGATATTATCTTCGTGGATAGCGATGACAAATTCAGGGTACAATCAACCATTGCTTCCGTGGATCATGTAAGAGAAGGAGGGATGATTATTTTGGATAATTCCGATATGTATCCGCAGGCAGCTGAATTTTTGAGAGGGAAAGGATTTACGCAAATAGATTTTTTTGGATTTGCACCCCAAGTATCGTATGTATCAGTAACCTCTATATTTTTTAAAATACTTAATTTCCCCATGAAATATCAAAAAAGACCCGTATTCTCCCACGCAAGAGGCGTTACATGGGATAGGACTGAATTGATGCATATCCCCTTGAAGGATTTTTTATCCGTCTCTGAATAGGAGTTGCACTCCTTCATCCTCCCACCGTACATCACTCCCCGCCATAAACGCGTTTCTTTTTGAGTATATGAATGCCGTCATCCTCTGTGCGGGCCGCGGCGAACGGCTCCGCCCCTTGACTGACACCATACCAAAAGTCATGGTGCCGCTCGTCGGCAAACCGCTCCTCGCCTATACTATCGAATCGCTTAAAAAAAGCAGTTTTGATAATATTTTTATTAATGTATACTATAAAGGCGAGGTGATAAAAGACTATTTCCGTGAAGGGCATAATTACGGTGTGCGTATCACGTATGTTGATGAAGCGGCGCTCACTGGCACCGCCGCGCCGGTAAAAAAAATGGAACCCTGGCTCCGGGGAGAAGAGTTTCTCGTAGTCTACGGCGATAAGTATATGGAATTTGATTTTGAAAAATTCCTCGCCTGGCATGCGCGGAAAAAAGGAATCGTTGATATGGTGGTCGGTGTTACCAAAAGGCCGACCTCCGCGGGTTTAGTGCTCCTCGATGCACAAGAACGGATAGTGCGCTTCCAGGAAAAACCGAAACCCGAACAGGTGTTCTCAAATCTTTCCAACAAAGCGATCTATCTCCTTCAACCGGATATATTCCATTATCTCCCCTCAACAGAACCTTGTGATTTCGGATTAGACGTGTTCCCAAAACTGGTGGCTGAACACCTGCCGATGTACGGATATTACTCTGAAGAAAACATAGTCGATGTGGGTACTCCTGAACGCTACCAAGCCCTTAACCAGGAATTGACTTCACGATCATGATAATTACCCAGACCCCATTCCGTATATCATTTGTAGGCGGCGGCACTGACTTTAAAGATTTTTTTAATGTACATGGCGGCGCCGTGATCTCCTCTGCCATCGACAAATACGTCTACGTTATCGTGCAGAAACGTTACTTCGATGACCTCATCTACGTGAATTATTCAAAAAAAGAGATCGTGAATGACGTAGAAAAACTAGAACACCAGCTGGTACGTGAGGCGCTCAAAAAGACGGGCATCACCAAAGGGGTGGAAATCACTACCGTCGCCGATATTCCTATCGCTGGCACCGGCCTTGGCTCATCCAGCAGCGTGACTGTGGGGCTCCTGAATGCGTTGTACTTCTACCAAGGCATTCAAAAATCAACGGAAGAACTAGCGCAAGAGGCATGCGAAATTGAGATCGAACGCGTCGGTAAACCTATCGGTATCCAGGATCAGTACATAGCGGCGTATGGGGGACTGAAACGATTTAATTTCTTAGCCCATGAGCGGGGAGTAGAAGTCGTGCCAATGTCACTCCCCGAGGAACTCTATAAAGAATTGAGTAATAATCTCCTGCTTTTTTATACTCAAAAAACAAGGAAATCAGAGACCATTCTCAGAGAACAGACGAATAATATCGCCCACCGAAAAAATGAACTGCTCCGGCTCAAAACGCTTGTGGATCGCCTTGAAGACGTACTTCTTCATGCAGATAATCTTGATGCATTTGGGGATCTCTTGCATGAAAACTGGCTGCTGAAGAAGAAACTCTCCACCAAGGTAAGTGATCCTCAGATTGACGCGTTGTATGAAACCGCGCGCGCAGCAGGTGCACGTGGCGGCAAGATTGCCGGCGCGGGAGGCGGGGGCTTCCTCCTTCTCTACTGCCCGGCCGACGCGCAGCGGAGCGTACGCGCCGCACTGTCCGCGTACCGAGAATTGCACTTCAATCTCGCCCATGACGGGACGAAGCCCATATTCATGAAGCCCATTCACCGGTAACGATAACCGCTCCGCGCATGAAACACGCAATTGAAGCATACCTCGGCGAACTGAACGCCACCGCACGCGCCCTCGCGCTCAATGCTATTCAGACCGCCGCGGAAATCATCTTTCGCGCCTACCAGCATAATAAACAGATATTTATTATGGGTAATGGCGGCAGCGCCGCGAACGCATCGCACCTTGCCTGCGACTTAAGCAAGGGCACGCTCAAGCGGGTCTATGACAAAACCGAGAAACGATTGCATGTAGTTTCGCTCACCGATAACGTACCCGTCCTTACCGCGTTCGCCAACGACTGTTCGTACGAGGAGGTGTTCAGCCAGCAGCTGCACAATCTGGTGGATACGGACGATGTGGTCATCGCCATCACCGGCAGCGGCGATTCGAAAAACATCATCCGCGCGATTGAGTTTGCGCGCGCGGCAGGCGCCCGTACCATTGGCCTCCTTGGATTTGACGGCGGAACACTGAAAGGGCTGGTCGACCATGCGGTCATTGTGCCGAGCAATAATTACGGCGTCATTGAAGACCTGCATTCCGTCATCGGCCATATCCTGACGAATTGCCTAGCCCAGCTTAAAAAGAACGAAACATGAAGATCGGCATATTCTTCACCATGCGAAAAGCGAATGGCGGCGCATATCAGTACGCCGTCACGTTCGTAGAAGCGCTCACACGCAACCCCGCGCATACGTGTGTCATATTCAACTCCTCGCCTGATTTGCCGGCGGAGTTTGCGCATGCGCCCCACATTGAGGTGGTCAATTTCGCGGGAACACACACTGGCCATGATGCCGCCCCCGACCAGCGTCCGGAGCGTACGGCATTGATTGTCAAATCTAAAATCGTACTGTACCATGCGCTCTTACGGTTGAGGCTCTTTGGCGTGCTCACCTGGCTCACGCAAAAATCCCAGCGTAAAACGATTGACCTCATCACCTCAAAAAAAATTGATCTCGCCATATTCACCATGTCCAACAAACTCGCGTTTCTCCTTGACCTGCCGACCATCGTGCCCATCCATGACATCAATCATAAGCTGCATCCCCAGTACCCTGAATTCTCCGCCGGCAAAACCTGGGTTCAGCGTGAATATATAACCTCTCAAACCGTCAAAAAAGCGTCCACAATACTCGTGGATTCGGAGGTGAGCCGCGAGGACATTATTGCGCAGTACCACGCGCAACCGGATAAACTGGTGGTCCTGCCTTTTTTGTCCCCAAATTATCTCCATCGCACCGTCAGCCCAGAAAACACAAAGCATTTTTTCCAGCAACACAGTATTCCAAAAAAATTTCTATTCTACCCCGCCCAGCTCTGGCCGCACAAAAACCATAGCAACCTTGTCAAGGCTATCGGCATCTTACAACAGCAGGGCCTGGCCGTCACCTTAATTTTGACTGGCGCGAAAAAAGAAGCATTCGGCGTCTGGGATGCCGTTACGCGCATCGCAAAAGATCAACACATTGAAAATCAAGTTAAATTTTTAGGCTATGTCGAGGACGATGAAATCACCATGCTGTACCGCAATGCCACGGCCATGGTCATGCCCGCGTTGGTGGGCCCCACCTACATTCCCATCTATGAAGCATGGTCAATGCGTTGCCCTGTGGCGTGCTCTGATATCAGGGGGCTCCGGGAACAAGCGGGCGATGCGGCATTACTATTCAATCCTGAAAACCCCGCAGATATAGCAGATAAAATCAAACAAATCTGGACGGATGACCACGTAAGACAGGATTTAATTGCGAGGGGCACAAAACGCCTTTCGCTTTGGACTGATGCGGATTTCCGTGATAGAATACATACATTGCTACAAGAGTTTAAGTCTCATGCATATGTCTGAAGAGAAAATTCAAGAGATCAAAGACGGCGACAAAACCATCGCCATTATTTACCGAAAAGATATCCCGGCCGATAATGTAAAATTCTTAACGCCCGAATCCTATCCCTTGCAGATAGGCATTTTGGATCACAAAAAAGGAAAATTTGTCAAACCGCATTTTCATCCGCGCCATAAATATAATGTCGTGAATACGCAAGAATTTCTCTATGTCGAAAAAGGGGTGATGGATTTAATTATCTATAACAGCCAGTGGGAAGAAAGGGCAAAAGCCACCCTGACGCAAGGCGACTATGCTTTGTTTGTTGATTGCGGGCATTCGGTCAATTTTCATGAAAACACCAGAGTGATAGAAATCAAGCAAGGGCCGTATCCTGGAGATGAGAAGGCGAAAGTGTTTAGAGACAAGTGAAAATTATTCTAATTGACCTAAGTACTCTAATTGCCCTAAACAAACTCCAATGGATCAAACATCGAATAATAAGACGTGGGATCTTGAAGAAAGAACTGCGAAATTTGGCGAAGACGTTATTAAGTTTTGCAAAAAAATTCCAGTTACACCGGTCACTCAAAGACTAATTCCACAGCTCATTGGAGCGGCGACAAGCACGGGAGCGAACTATTGCGAGGCTGACGACTCAGAGTCTCCGCAGGACTTTAAGCACAAAATTGGCCTCTGCAAAAAAGAATCGAGGGAATCGAAGCACTTCCTGAGGATGGTTGCCGCAGCAGTACCTGAAATGGCTGATGACGCAAGAAGCCTGTAGCAAGAAGCGAAAGAGTTGAATTTAATTTTCAATTCGATCTACAAGAAAATCAAAAAGAAATGATTTTCATTTCAATTCTTGGGGCATTTCTTAAAACAATTAGATCAATTAGAATAATTAGGTCAATTTAATTTGGCCAATTCAATGCCATGATTCCCGTCAACGAACCGGTGATTTCTAGAGAGGCGAAGCAAAACGTCCAAAAAGCCCTTCGCACCGGATGGCTCTCGTCATCCGGCTCTTTTGTCAAACAATTTGAAGAGGAATTCGCCCGTTATCTCGGCATGCGCCACGCCGTGGCGGTCACGAGCGGCACCGCCGCGCTCCATGTGGCGCTTCTGTCGCTGGGTATTGGGCGCGGCGATGAAGTGATTGTGCCTGCCTTCACCATGGCAGCCACGTGGATGGCGGTCATGTACACGGGTGCCGCGCCGGTGTTCGTTGATTGCGAACGCGAAACGTATAACATTGATGTCAAGAAGATCGAGCGCGCCATTACTCAACGCACGCGCGTCATCATCCCCGTGCATATCTATGGGCATGCGTGTGATATGAATGGAATAGCGCGGATCGCCAAACGCCATTCACTCGCCGTCGTCGAAGACGCGGCAGAAGCGCTGGGCGGCGTGTATCGCGGCAAAAAATGCGGCATCTTGGGCGACATCAATTGTTTCAGTTTTTATGCCAATAAGATCGTGACGTGCGGCGAAGGAGGCATGGTGGTGACCAACAAAACTGCGCTCGCCAAGCGCGCGCGCCGATTCCGCGATCTCTGCCATACCGAAGACAAACGGTTCATCCATGATGATCTGGGCTACAATTACCGCATGACCAACCTGCAGGCAGCGGTCGGCGTGGGAGAATTGCGCAATATCAAATCGTACCTGACACGAAAACACGAAATGGCAAAAACGTACAAAAAGGGACTCCGCGGCATTCCGGGAATCAGGCTCCCTGCTACAAAATCATATGTAAAGAATACATATTGGATGTACGCCATTGTGATTGACGAGAAGAAATTCGGCATGAGCCGCGACAGCCTCCGAGAAAAGCTGAAACAACAAGGCGTAGACTCGCGCGATTTCTTCTATGCTCCCGAAGACCAGCCGGTTTTGAAAAAAATAATAGGGAAGCAAAAATTCCCCACTACCAAGTATCTCTCGGAGCATGGCCTCTACCTCCCTTCCGGCCTTGCCATTACTTCCGCGCAAATCGCCACGGTGTGCAAAAAGGTTAAATCTATTCAACGCAACAATCAGTAATCCTTCAGCGAGGGTTGCGCTGGCACAAACCCTCCGCAGACAGGGCGAGCATGGTGTCCGGCGTCACGCCGGACTCGCTCTGCCGAGGCGGAGTGCGGTTCCGCGCTGGCGGGACCGACACGTGTTTGCGCCACGCGCAACCCGAGCGACCGCATATGCCCTGGTACTTTTTCGCAATCTTAGGCGCGCTTCTTGATGCCGTCTACTACGCGCTCATAAAAAAATCGCTGAAGGACGTCAATCAATATGTATTCGGGAGCGGCGCGTTCTTCACCGCTTGTATTCTTCTCCTTACCATCTCCTGGCTGCGCGGTTTCCCCGCCCTTGATGCGCAATTCTGGTATGCGGCCATTGCTTCGTCGCTCCTCAATGCTGTCGCCGCCTCTTTTTATTTCAAGGCGCTCCGGCTTACTGATCTCTCTCTGGCGTTGCCGATGATCTCGTTCACGCCGCTCTTTCTCATCCTTACCTCATGGTTCATGCTCTCCGAAGCGCCGTCATGGTACGGCGCCCTCGGCATTCTCCTGATCGTGGCGGGATCCTATGTCCTCAATTTCACTTCCTCCAAGCTCCCGCTCCTCGCTCCCCTTCAGGCAATCTACCGGAATAAGGGCGCGTTGCTCATGGGTGGCGTTGCCCTCGTATACAGCGTCACCACCAATCTCGATAAGATCATCGTGGTACACTCGGATCCTTACTTCAGCTCTGCGATTGTCTTCTTTTTCCTCGGCGTATTGTTTGCTGCACGAGCAGCGCGCGCCGGGCGGCAAGCACGGACGCGTGCGCGGCAAAAAATCCCTGCGGTACTTACTGCAGGGTTGCTTTCGGCGGGAGCCGCCGTGGCCGCCAACATCGCGTTCACCTCTCAAATTGTCCCTTACGTCATTTCTCTCAAACGCCTGGCCGTTGTCTTCAGCGTCATTCTCGGCGCCCTGTTCTTCAAAGAGAAAAACCTCCTCACCCGCTCCTTGGGCGCCTCTCTCATGTTCACCGGCGTGGTCATCATACTCCTCTTCCAATAAAATTTGAGCGGGATACATCCGGTGTATGCCCGCTCTTAATACATTGCCAGTATAATGCTTCCGGCAAATCCTATGACGGAAGCTATTTTTTCCCTTATCCCAAAGGTCCTGTATTCCCGGAATATATACAACCCAATTAAAAACGGGAATACCAGCTCGCCCAGCTGGAATAAGGGCTGGGTGATCGTGATCGGCGCGAGTTTCCTCGCCGCATAGGCGGCAAGCAGCGCCGTCCACACGCAGGCGGCAAGCAGCGCCGTCCCCGCCAGTTCCCTCACTTTCACTCTCGCCGCCCCGCGTTTCCCAAAAAGCAGGGGAACCACGAAGGAGCCGAGCAGGGAACCGGCGTACCACGCCGATAAAAACCCCGCCGCACTTACCCCTTGCAATGCAAAATACCGCATTGCAAAAAAAGCCACCCCCCAAATCACGCTATACACACTCACCCAGCCGATGAGCTTGCGCGACTTTGGGATACGCCCGCTCCCAAAGACAAATGCGGCGGCGACACACAGCGCCACACCGGTTGCCAGGAGCGGAGTAAGGATTCTCGTCTCTCCCAGGAGGGTGTAGGCCAGCAGAAGGCCTATCACATCATCTCCCTGCGTCAACACCGAAGTGCCCGCCAGAGAGAGATCAATCGCCCGCCACTGGCAATAGCAGGCAATGGCGTTGAAAACCCCGAGTCCGGCGATCAAGTACAACGCCGGCATGGGATCTTGCACACCGCCGAGGACGAGTATTAATCCGGCAGAAAACATCGCGCAAAAAGCGAACTGCCAGACCAACAGCTTTTCCCTCGACGGTAATCCCACGATCCTTTTCTGGATAATCTTCCCCAAGATATATCCGAAGAAGATTGTGGCCGCAACATTCGCCTGCCATTCCATATTTTCTTCTCCTTTCTTTTCTTTATTAATTTTTATCTCCTCCACTCTATCATCTCTCTCTCTTGCAAGTGAAGCGCGGACGTACCCGGAAATGCACGAAAAAACAAAAGGCCGCCCGAAGACAACCGTGTGCAAATTCTAATCTCTGCACACAATCAAAAACGGCGGCTTACTTCTTCTCCTTCTTCTGCAACCCCAACCGACCCATGACGCAATCGTACTTATTCTTATACCCAGCTTTATACGCCTCCTGTAGATCTGCGTAATGTTCGCGCACGAACTGCTCCCACTGGGTTTGGTTTTCATGGGACAAGTCGTATGTATATATATAATAGAGACAGTTAAATGCCCACACGCACTTTTCTCCGGCAACATTATCAGGGGTCATTCCAAAACTTTTTTCAAAACTCTCGAGCGCATCGGAGAATTCATTCTTACATTCGTGTAAATACCCTACTATATTATAAAATTGCCGTTCAGCGTAATTCTTATGCTTATCTCCAAGCGCCGCATCAGCTAATCCTTCTTTATAAATCTTAACCATCTCCTCGAAATCCTCGGGCATGTCTTTCATTGACATCTTTCCCTT
>Ga0209211_10001600_pt1 | contig 42293 bp, 42 predicted proteins | sample RifGroA2_FD_183992 | JGI IMG/M metagenome (GOLD analysis project Ga0209211, IMG submission 183992) | Groundwater microbial communities from Rifle, Colorado, USA - Groundwater A2 (SPAdes) (version 2) | ecosystem: Environmental > Aquatic > Deep subsurface > Groundwater | place: Rifle, Colorado...
CTTTAGCATGATGGCCCGCACCCCGTCCTGATATCCTTCGTAATTTTTTTGCAGGGCCTCGAGCGAGCCCAGGCGAGAGCGGGCATCCTGCAGCCGCTCCTTCAGATCCGTCATCTTTCTTTCCTGCTCCTCTTTGGCCCTGGCCCACTCCTCCATAGCGTTAATGGCCTCGCGGGTTTCCTTCTCTATCTCTCCCGCCCGTTCCAAGGAGCGGTCCAAAGCCGATCCCTTTTCCCGCCGTTTCTCCCTGCAGGAATCCAGAGAGCGGACAACTTCAGATTCCTCTTTTCGGTTTCTAACGGATTCTCTATCGAGTTCTTCGCGCCGTTTCTCTTTTGCCAGCGAATCGTTCTTCAAGTGAGACGCCTGGTTCGCCAGGTCGATGAGACTTTCCTTTTCTCGCTCCACTGCCGACTGGAGATCCCGCATTTGAAGCTTGATCTTTTCCAGATCCGTTTCCTTGTCTCGAAGATAGGACTCTTCGAACAGGGAGAGTTGGACGAATTCCTCCTGAGCCTTTTGCAACTCCGCTATTTCGAGAGTCAGATCGCGGCATTTTTCTCGCAGATGGAGCAGGTCGGACTCGGTCTTTTGCTTGGCGTCGCGGAGTCCGGCGAGGTCCTTTTTGTAGAAATCGAGGCCCTGTTCTTCGCCCTGAATTTGGACCTTACGCTGGTAGACGGCCTCTTGTTGTTGGCTAATCTCTCTTTCGGCTTCTAAAAGCGATAACTTGGTGTTTTCGCTCTCCGCCTCTTTGGAATGGAGCGATGCCGCCAGGCGCACTAAGCGGTCCTCCGCGGCTTTAAACACTGCCTCCTGCCGGGCGATCTCTTCCTCTAGGCCCTTGCGCTGCATGGTTGCCCAGGCGAGCTCTTTTTCTTTGAGGTCTTTTTTAAAGGCGCGGTATCGCTCCGCCTTCTTCGCCTGCAGCTCCATGCTCCGGATCTGCCGCTCGATCTCCCGCACAATATCGCTCACCCGAAGCAGGTTCTGATGTGTCCGTTCGAGCTTTCGCTCCGCAACCAGCTTGCGGCTTTTGTATTTGCTCGTGCCCGCCGCCTCCTCGATGATGAGTCTCCGTTCCTCGGGCTTCGCGTTGACAATTTCGTCTACCCGTCCCTGTTCCACGATGGAGTAGGCCTTGTTTCCCACTCCTGTCCCGAGAAAGAGATCAATTATATCTTTAAGGCGGCAAGGGACTTTGTTGATGGAGTATTCCGACTCTCCCGAGCGGAAGAGCCTGCGGGTGATCATGATCTCGGTGAAGCCGTTGTACTCCGCCGGGCCCCGGCCGTCCTCGTTGTCGAATATCAAAGAGGCCTCTGCCATCCCGGTTGGTGCAAGGCTCTCGCTGCCGTTGAAGATCAGATCCTCCATCAGATGACCGCGGAGGTGGCGGGCGCTTTGCTCTCCCATCACCCATCGCAGGGCATCAACGACGTTAGACTTACCGCAGCCGTTGGGGCCGACGATTGCTGTGATTCCTGGAGTGAACTGCAGGACAGTCCTTTGCGTAAAGGACTTAAAGCCAACCATTTCAAGGCGTTTCAGACGCATGGCCTAACTTACTTAAAGCGGATCACCAAGTGAGCCGATGAAAAAAGCGTGATTTTAACAACACTATTTCACAAGCAGGGGAGGGAGTCAAGAAAAAATTACAATATAAGGGATATATCCCAAACTCTACCACTATATATTGGGGAACAGATCTGTACGGGCGTATTGCGATACGCCCCCTACCTATCTCTCCAACAGCTCGGTATTCCAGTACGAGACGTCAACGGTGTTGAGGAAGGGATACCACTCACGGTAGCGGGACAGGTTGAATGCCTCTTGCATGAACGGAGTCCATTTTGGTTTATAGGGTTTTCGGAAAAGAACCATCCCGGCCTCTTGCGGCGTTTTGCCCCCTTTGTGCCGATTACACTCCTGGCATGAGCAAACTACGTTCTCCCATGTGGAAGTGCCGCCTCTCGAACTGGGAACGACGTGGTCCAGATTTAGCTCATGACGCGGGAGCTTCCTCCCGCAATATTGGCAGGTACATTTGTCTCTGGCATAGATATTATATCGGCTGAATCGCACCTGTCGTTTTGGGACTCTGTCATAACTCACCAAAAGGATCACTCTGGGCACGCGTATCACCCGGTTGACCAGCCCTACGGACTCATCACGGACAGAAACGGAGAGATGGCTCCAGCTTTCAAAATCAAAAGTTTGATACTGTTCGTTCACTACTCGGGCGATTCCCTGATAAAGGAGAGCAAAGGCGCGGCGCACTGAAGTGACATGAATCGGGAGGTAGGAGCGATTGAGGATAAGCACCTTGGTATTCAAAATAGAGTAGGTGGGCAGGGCCAAAGTATAGTTCATAGCTGTAAAAATTATAACATTTTTATATTTAACGGCGAATAGATACCCTAAGATATCGATCTGGCGGGAGAATGTCAACAGAATGAGCTGCGGGAGGTCTTAAGATAAGCTCTTGATATTCTCGCAGTTCTAGACTATAAATATCCTGCTGCTGTTATCTATTTGTAAATCTAATGGATCTCCAATGTTGAGGAGAGATCCCCCCAACTTGCCTCCCTCAAAAAAGGATAACCCGGATCCCTAAGAGAGCCAATGAAACAGGACATCTTTATCAATTGTACCCCTCAAGAGAGCCGCATTGCCATCGTGGAGGACTCCTCTCTGGCTGAATTCCTGGTGGAGAGAAAACAGGAAAGGGGAATTGCGGGGAATATTTACAAGGGCAAAGTGGCCCGCGTTCTTCCCGGAATGCAGGCGGCCTTTGTAGAGATCGGCATGGACAAAGCTGCCTTCCTCCATGTCTCCGATTTTTCCACCGCGTACGAGGCCGCCGCTCCTCCTCCGGGGTCAGAAGACGAGATCATCTTCGAGGGTCCCAAGCCCTCTTCCCATCGCCGTCTTCCGATCGAGCGGCAGCTGGTTCGCGGACAAGAGATATTAGTTCAGGTTGCCAAAGACCCCATAGGGATGAAGGGGGCGCGCATTACTTCGCATATCTCGCTCCCGGGCCGCTACCTGGTTTTCATGCCGACCAGCACGCACGTCGGCATCTCGCGTCGCATCGATGACGACAAAGAGAGAAAGCGTTTGAAGGAAATTGCCCTCTCTTGTTTAACCAAGGAGGGGGGGTTTATCCTGCGCACAGCCTGTGAAGGGCGGAGCAAAAGGGAGATTCAGAGGGATCTCGCATTCCTGACCAAACTGTGGCGCGGGGTTCAGAAAAAAGGCGAGGGCGCACCCGCTCCCTCTCTCATTCACCAGGATCTCGATCTCATCGCCCGGACCATCCGGGACTTTTTCTCTACAGACACGCACCTGGTTATTATGGATCACGTCAAGGAATACCGGCGCATTCTGGACTTTGTCGGTAACTTTATGCCGCGCTTCAAGCCGAAGATAACGCTGTATACCCAGACGGAGCCCATCATGGACCACTACGGGGTCGAGGAAAAAATCACCAAGGCCCTGGAGCGCAAAGTCTGGCTTCACTCCGGCGGTTATATCACCATAGAACGAACCGAGGCGCTGACCGCCATCGATGTGAATACGGGTCGTTTTGTGGGGAAAAGGAGCCAGGAAGAAACGATTTTCAAGACCAATCAGGAGGCGACGCAGGAGATAGTGCATCAACTGCGTTTGAGAAATATCGGCGGCATCATCATTATCGACTTCATCGATATGGAGAAGGAGGCCAACCGCAAAAAGGTTTACGAGGCCCTAAGAGAGGCGATCAAGCGAGACAAGGCTCGGACCAACATCCTGAAGATTTCCGAGCTGGGTTTGGTGGAGATGACGCGCCAGCGCACGCGGGAAAGTTTGGAAAATATGCTTTTGGGCCCGTGTCCTTACTGTGAAGGTCGGGGTCGGATCAAATCCCACGTGACGGTTGCCTACGAGATCCTGAGGGCCATTAAAAAAGAGAAGACCCACCTGGAGGATGGTAAGAGGATCGTGGTACGGCTCCATCCGGAGATCGCCAACTTTCTCTATGACGAAGAGAACCATAGTCTGGATTACCTGGAACGTGAGATCAACCACAAGATCATCATTAAGGCGAGCGAGAACCTGCACCATGACAAGTACGAGATCTCGACGATCTGAACTGCCCACCGCCTTCGCATAAGGCCGCGATCTCAGGCGGGCGTGGCCCGACGCATGCCGCGCCGTTCTAAAAAAATAGCAATGGGCGAAACTGAGAAAATATTTCGGCAATTGCTCTCCGAACGGATCCTTGTGCTCGACGGGGCTATGGGGACTATGATCCAGGCCCTCAAATGCGACGAGAAGGATTTCCGCGGAGAGCGGTTTGCCAATCACGGCAGGCCGCTCAAGGGATGCAACGATCTGCTCTCGATGACGCAGCCCGACGCCGTCGAGAAGATCCACCGGGACTACCTGGAAGCGGGCGTGGACATCATCGAGACCAATACTTTCAATGCCAACGCCGTTTCACTCTCCGACTACGGGCTCGAAGCCGAAGCCTACGCATTGAATGTCGCTGCGGCCCGAGTCGCGCGCCAGGCCGTCGACCGGGTGGCTCGGAGGACGCCTGACAAGCCTCGCTTCGTCGCCGGCTCCATTGGCCCTACCAACCGGACCGCCTCCCTCTCGCCCGACGTCAACGACCCGGCCTTTCGGGCCGTGACCTTCGACCAGTTGGTTCAGGCTTACTACGATCAGATCCGCGGCCTGGTGGATGGGGGAGTGGATTTTCTCTTGCCTGAGACCACTTTTGATACGCTGAATCTGAAAGCCTGCCTCTTTGCCATCGCAAAGCTCTTCGAGGAGCGCCGAATTCGCCTGCCGGTCCTGGCCTCCGTGACGATTACGGACCGGAGCGGGCGCACGCTTTCCGGCCAGACCCTTGAGGCTTTTCTTACCTCGATCTCCCACGCCGACCTTATCGCGGTAGGCATCAACTGTGCCTTTGGGCCGCAGCAGATGAGTCCTTTTGTTGAAGAACTGGCGCGCCTTTCGCCGCTCCCCACTTTTGCCTACCCCAATGCCGGTTTGCCCAATGAATTTGGCGGCTACGACATGGGTCCCGAAGATCTCGGCAGGGCCCTGGGGAACTGGGCCAAAGAAGGATGGCTCAATCTGGTGGGCGGCTGTTGCGGCACGACTCCGGAGCACATTGCGGCCATTGCCGAGGCAGTGCGGGACGCGCGCCCCCGCACCCCGCCTGAGCCGGAGCTGTTAACTCATCTGAGCGGCCTGGAGCGGCTTACGATCCGTCCCGAGTCCAATTTCATTATGATCGGCGAGCGCGCCAATGTGGCCGGCTCGCGCAGATTCGCGCGGCTCATCCGGGAGGAAAAATATGAAGAGGCGCTCGCCATCGCCCGGGAGCAGATCGATGGTGGCGCCAATCTCATCGATGTAAACATGGATGAGGCGATGTTGGATTCGGTGCAGGCCATGACGACGTTTTTGAATTATATCGCCGCCGAGCCGGAGATTGCCCGCGTTCCCGTCATGATCGACAGCTCTAATTTCGACGTTATCGAGGCGGGGCTCAAATGCGTCCAGGGGAAGGCCGTGGTCAACTCGATCTCTCTCAAAGAGGGCGAAGAGGAATTCAAGCGCCGCGCGCGGCTGATTAAACGCCTCGGGGCGGCTGTCGTCGTCATGGCCTTTGACGAGGAGGGACAAGCCGCAACCATCGAGCACCGGGTGAGGATCTGCCAGAGGGCGCATAGGATCCTGACGGAGGAAATCGGCTTTGATGAGGGCGATATTATCTTCGACACCAACGTTCTCATCGTGGCCACCGGCATCGAAGAGCACAACGATTACGCCGTCAACTTCATCGAGGCGGCAAAACAGATTAAGGCGCTCTTCCCGCGTGGCCATATCTCCGGCGGGGTGAGCAACGTCTCGTTTTCTTTTCGCGGCAACGACGCGGTCCGTGAAGCCATGCACGCTGCTTTTCTCTACCACGCGATTCAGGCCGGCATGGATATGGGCATCGTGAACGCCGGTCAGCTCGCCGTCTATGAGGAGATCCCGAAAGATCTGTTGGAGCGGGTCGAAGATGTCCTCTTCAACCGACGACCCGCCGCTACCGAGCGGCTGCTCGAGATCGCCGAACAGGTGAGGGGAACCGGCAAGGCGGCTGAGCAAGAGGCGGCCTGGCGCGAGGAGAGCGTCGAACATCGGCTTTCTCATGCCATCGTCAAGGGGGTGGTTGACTACATCGAACGGGACCTGGGTGAGGCGCTGCAAAAATATCCTCGTCCTCTCGAGATCATCGAAGGCCCCCTCATGGACGGAATCAATGTGGTCGGGGATCTGTTCGGCGAAGGCAAGATGTTTCTCCCCCAGGTGGTCAAAAGCGCCCGCGTGATGAAAAGGGCGGTGGCGTACCTGACCCCGCTGATGGAGGAGGAGAAAAAGGCTGCCTTAAAGAACGCGCAGCGCGCCAAGGTGATCCTGGCTACCGTCAAGGGTGACGTGCACGATATCGGCAAGAACATCGTGGGCGTGGTGCTCGGTTGCAACAATTACGAGGTGATAGACCTGGGCGTTATGGTCGCGGCTGACAGAATCATCGAAACCGCGATCAAGGAGCAGGCGGACATTGTCGGCCTGAGCGGGCTGATCACTCCTTCGCTGGACGAGATGGTTCATGTGGCCAAGGAGATGGAGCGGCGCGGTCTCAAGGTGCCGCTTCTCATCGGCGGCGCCACCACCAGTAAAAGGCATACGGCGGTGAAGATTGCGCCGGTCTACCGCCACGAGATCGTCCACGTCATCGACGCCTCGCGCGCCGTTCCCGTAGTAGGGGGCCTGTGCAGTCCTGACTCTCGCAAGGCGCTGGATAAGAAGAACCGCGCTGAGCAGGAGGAGATGCGGCGGCAGTACGAAAGCAGGGCGGCGGCGGAGCTGCTCACCTACGAAGAAGCCGTGCGGCGGAAGATGCACATCGAGTGGGATGACTCCCATATCTCGATCCCGGAATTTATCGGCCGTAAGGTCCTCGCGGATTATCCTCTGTCGGAGTTGGTTCCCTACATCGACTGGTCTCCTTTCTTCCACACCTGGGAGATGAGGGGCCGCTACCCGGATCTCCTGAGCGACCCGGTCAGGGGTCCAGCCGCCAGGGAGTTGTTCGCAAATGGTCAGGAGCTTCTGCGGGAGATCGTTGCAAAAAGGCCGTTAGTGGCCCGAGCGGTTTATGGCTTTTACCCCGCTAACAGCGAAGGCGACGACATTATTCTCTACACCGACGCGGCGCGCACGAGAGAGCTCACCCGTTTTCATACGCTGCGCCAACAGAAAGAGAGCCAGCGCGCAAAACCCCAGTTTGCTCTGGCAGATTTCATCGCCCCGCGCGAATCGGGCATTGTGGACTACATCGGCGCTTTTGCCGTGACCGCAGGTCATGGGACAGAGGAGCTGGCCCGGCGCTTCGAGGAGACACACGACCAGTACAATGCTATCATGGCCAAAGCCTTGGCGGACCGGTTGGCCGAGGCCTTCGCTGAATGTCTCCACAAGCGCGTGCGGGCGGAATGGGGATACGGAAAAGACGAAAACCTGGGTAGCAAGGAGTTAATTGGTGAGTCCTACCGGGGTATCCGGCCGGCGCCCGGCTATCCTGCGTGTCCCGATCACACCGAGAAACGGATTCTTTTTGACCTGCTCGAGGTAGAAGATGCGACGGGCATCACTTTAACGGAAAACTTTGCCATGCTCCCGGCCGCCTCGATATGCGGGCTTTACTTCGCCCATAAAGAGTCGCGCTATTTTGCCGTGAGCGCCATCGGCCGAGATCAGGTTGAAGCCTACGCGGCCCGGAAGGGGATGTTGGTTCCTGAAATCGAGCGTTGGCTCTCGCCGGTCCTGGGATACGACCCCAGCCGCTTCTCGGAAGCGGCATCCCCCGAGTAGCCGCCACGACTCTGAGGGGAGTGCGAATGAGGCTGCGGACGTAGGAATGGAAAGGTTCGGTTAAAGCGCTGTCCCATCGGCCGCAGCCGAAGGCGCGCTCCCCGAAGGAGAAGTCCGTTCGGGGACCTGCCTCCCGCGCCGAAGGCAATGGGAGAATGGGGCCTCACCATCCCTTCGCTCCAGTGCCTCCTCGTCGGGAAGTCGCTCGGGAGCCCGCCTCTCGCGCCGAAGGCAATGGGTCTCTAGTTTTTCCGAAGCGTTCGGTCTCGGTGCCTTCGGCTTGTTCGGCAGGCCCCCTCGCTCATGAAGTTTGGCTTCGCAGAGGGTTCCAACGACTCGGAGTCAATCTTTCGCTCCACGGACGGCGAGACCCTTGGGAGAAAGAGACCGAGGGGAGTGCGAATGAGGCTGCGGACGTGCCCTTCGGGATTACAAATGGCAAATTTCAAATCTCAAATCTGAGATGTGAGATCTGCAATCTGAGATTCCGAGCGGAGCGAGGACGGTCCATCGGCCGCAGCCGAAGGCGTGCTCCCCGAAGGAGAAGTCCGTTCGGGGGGTCCGCTTCTCAGCAGGCTTGACTTCGGGGAAGCGGGTCGGGTATGCAGCGTAAGAAACCTATGCAGAAAGATCTGAGAAGTTTCATCAAACAGCTGGAGCTCCAAGGCCCTGACGAATGGATCAGGATTAAGAAAAAAGTAAGCCCGAAGTACGAGGCTACGACAATCCTTTTCAAGCTGGAAGGGCAGGCGAAATACCCCGCTGTCTATTTTGAGCAACTCGACGGCTTCTCCATCCCGGCCATTGCCAACGTCCATGCGACACGAAAGAGACTGGCTCTTGCCTTGGACGTGGAAGAGGGCGAGCTTGTCGAGGAGTACAAGAAAAGAGAAAATGCTCGCATCTCCCCCGAGTCAGTCCGCGGGGGTCCTGTCAAAGAAGTGATTCATGTCGGGACGGACGTGGACTTGAATCGCCTGCCCCTGTTCACCCATTTCGATATCAACACGGCGCCCTACATCACAGCCGGAATCGTCGTTGCCAGAGATCCGCTATCGCAGGTGAGAAACTTGAGTTTCAACCGGGGCATGCTGGTCGGCAAGAATCGCCTGCATATGCATCTGGCGCCCGGCATGCACTTGTCACGTTGTTATAGGAACGCTGAAGAGAGAGACGAACCTCTGGAGATCGCGATCATCCTGGGGGTCCATCCGGCCTTTTCCATCGGGGCGCTTGCCCTCGTTCCTTTTGACGTCGATGAGTACGATATCATCGGTGGCATGCTGCGCGAGCCGGTACCGCTCGTCAAATGCGAAACCGTCGCTCTGGAAGTACCGGTCAACGCGGAGATCGTATTAGAGGGGAAAATCCTTCCCCATGTCCGGGAGGATGAAGGTCCGTTTGGCGAATACTCCGGCCATTCCGTGGGCGTCGACAAACACCATGTGGTCGAGATTACCGCGATCACGCAGCGCCAAAGTCCCATCTATCAGGATGTCTTTACCGGGCACTCCGAGCACCGTCTCATGGGCGCCATCCCTCGGGAGTCCGCGATCTTCAAAGCGGTCAAGGCGGTAGCTCCCGGGACCCGAGCGGTCCATATGCCGGTTTCAGGCTGCTGCCGGTTTCATTGTTATATTTCCCTGGACAAGAGAAGCGAGGGCGAAGTGCGAAACGCGGTCTTTGCCGTGCTCGCGGCCGACCTCTATCTCAAGCTTGTCGTTGTCGTGGATTCGGACATCGACGTTTACAACGAAAGGGAAGTCCTCTGGGCGATGGCTAACCGCTTCCAGGCGGACAGGGACATCCTCGTCATCCCCAATTGCCAGGGCTCTGAGGTCGACCCGTCGGCCAAGAAGGGAGGCATCACGACCAAGATGGCGATCGATGCCACGCAAAAGGGCAAAGAGCTTCCCAAGAGACTTCGTGTCCCGCCAGAGGTGGCTGAGCGAGTGAAGCTTGAGGACTACATCGAATGATGAGTCGATTACAGGCGGAGCTTGTTTAATGAGTTAGACAGCCGGTCCAGGCAGTGTTAAACTTACCTGAAGGAGGTAATCGAGATGCCTGGCATTGATGAGCGAATCACAATTGATCCAGAGCAATGCGGCGGGCGCCCATGCATTCGCGGCCTGCGAATTCGTGTCAGCGATGTGCTGGATCTTCTTGCAAGCGGTCTCACGCCGCAGCAGGTTCTCGATGAGCTGCCGGATCTGGAGCTTGAGGATATCCGCGCGTGCCTTCGGTTTGCCAGTCGCCGCCTTGACCACCCAGTGGTGGCCGCTTGATTATTTGGATTGACGCTCAACTATCCCCTGCCCTCGCCTCGTGGACAAACCATTCGAATATCAAGTTGAGTGGGACCCAGCCAAGGCTCGACAAAACGCAAGAAAACATTGGATTACGTTCGAACGTGCAGCCACAGTATTTCTTGATCCGGATGCCTTGTCAGTGTTTGACGAGGAACATAGCCAAGATGAGGACAGGTGGATCACTCTTGGCTTAGACCGTGCTGGAACTTTGATAGTAGTTTGTCATACCTATCGTGAACAGACGGAGATAAATGCAAGGGTACGGATTATCTCAGCACGGAAAGCTACAAAGACCGAAGCCAAACAATACGAGAGGAAATAGATTATGAAACGAGAATATGACTTTTCCAAAGGTGTGAGAGGAAAATTCTACCGAAAAGGAGCGCAGCTGCGCCTGCCCATCTATCTCGACGCGAGGCTGCAGCGACAACTCGAACGTCTTGCTCGAAAAAAAGGCAAGGATATTGGAGAGATGGTTAATCAGTTGGTAAAGAAAGAAGTGCAGTTCCTTTAAGAACTCGTTTGCCGCCATGGGCTACCGTGCCTCCTGCGCCGCAAAGAAAAGGGACCTAGGAAAGGAAATTCCGACCGATTGCTTCCTGCAGGGTATCAAACCTTAAGGGCGGAACCTTTTGCGTAGCGGTTGACGGGAATAAAAAAAGTAGGCCAGCCCTTTTCTATTCCCAAACTTTATCTGAAAATGGCGTTCAATTCATCTTCAATAATTTTATATCTAATGCAAAGTGGGCACGACTTATCCCTTTCATATCGGGAAGACGCTACTTTATTCAGACTCGGGTCGTAAAGGTGTGTGGCCATACATTCAATCTTGTGAAGTAAAGTCGGACCACCAAAAGTGTATATTTCCAACCATTTTGCATTTTGAAATCTTACGTCCACCAAATGCGAGGCCGGCCTCTGTCCCCCTGAAGTCCCTCTTCCAACGTAAATACACTTGTCGCCTTCGGCCCAATACATGTAAACACAATTTGAATCATTTCCAAAATTTTCTTTATACCAATTGTTAAATTCTTCTATTCTCGCCTCCACACCTCTTCCCTTTATCAACCACTTGTGGTGATCCTTCGCAGTATCCAACTCTTCATTTAAAAGTTCTTTCCCGATAGCGCTTTCCACAAGCTCTTTTAGCTTTTCAATATATTCATCTAATTTGTCTCTTGTTATTTCGAGAGGCTTTCCAGGCTTATTTTTTCCAATCAAAGACACCAAGTCCCTGACTCGGGCTGCAAAAAGTTTATTCAATATCCGTTTATATTCAGATTCATACCCCATGGCGTTCTCCAAAAACAATATTAGTGATAAAAATATCCTTGTTCACTTTCTGTGAGGCGGTCACTAATAATCGAGATGTCGAAGTCTGATCCTCCTCTATCTCTCCAGAAGGGCATAGGCAATAACTTAAGCCTGACATCCAGCCCCTAACCCTTTTTTAACCCTCAGGCTATCCATCTTGGACTCAAAGAAAAATCGGTATTATGTCTTCGGAATTCCCCTAAAGTTGAATAGTCTTTTGAAGTCATCGATAGCAGGAGGCCGAAGATTATAGGCATACCATAGAATCAACGCGCGGGTCTTAGCCTTAAGTATCGTGTACCCCTTCATTATCCTCAGATCGAACGGTTTATCTTCGTCACCAAGAGGCTCTTCATCGCTCCAGCTTTCAAGAACTTCTTTATCTGTTAGGTCCGGACGATTCAAGCACTATTCAATTGTCGCTTTCGGAGGATCCTGGTTTTGAAAGGATCGGCGATAAACAGCTATCGCTTCATCTCCCAATGCAGCCTTTATACTGACAAAGTTTTGGTGATCAAAAAAGACCCCTAAAGGTGGATTAAACCCGAACTTACGATGCAACTCAACCGGAAAAAGAGATTCTGGATTCTTTCGGATCGCCAAATCTAGAAGCACATGCTGAGTCTCTGACAACAGGTTCATCCAGTACAGTAGTTCGTTATCTGTCACATCTCGAAAGTTTCCGCCTCGCAATGTCGTTACCGCTTCTTTTATTAGAGGTTTGTGAGCATAAGAGCACAAATGAGCATAGAGAGTCTTTACGTCGGATTCGCTCGGCGACAACGAAAGGACAGAAGAAGCTGAGAATAACTCTGAAACGATATTTGCAAAGGGCGGCGCGGCTTTCCTTCCTTCAAGCCACTCGTAAAAACCTTCATATGAATTCGCAGTCCATAACCTTTCCTTCCACCAATAATGAAACATGAAAAGTTCCATAGCTGATCTAAGAACGGACAACGATGCGTGGATTTGACCATTAAGTCCCGTGACAACTGACTCACGCATAGCCGACAGGGCCTCAAAGAAAAGATAGTTTATGTTGAAGAAACGACCCGTCTGCGGAAAAGTAATCGCCTGCAGATCTTGGAATTCCAAAATAGCTGCGCCTGTCCAGCAGACAGTTCGCCGAAGCTCTTTATCCGGAAAATCAGGGGAATCGATCCGTTTTGTGACTTGCAGGCCTAAAGGTGCTAACTCTGAGTCCTCCAATACCCAGATCCTTATAAGGGGGAGGTATTCAGGGGCTTTTTTGAATTGGAAAGCATGAGAAAAGAAAATCATATGATCACGACAAGAACGGGTCAAGTCAGCTCTTGGCTCAACTTGCCAATCTTCTGAGTCTAAGAACCACGAATACATAAGCCCGGCTGAGGGAGACCCAGTCCGGGCTCGTGTGAAACGAATCAAAGTTGTGACGGGATCGAGCGACCCAGCTTTAGCCGGCTATATAAACAGCCCAAAAGTAAGGCATCTCAGGATCAGAATCAAGCCCGAAATGGTACTAACTGGAATGTATTAAGACGCTTGCAGCAATGCCTGCTGGATCGCCGGCGGGAAATCCACCAACATAAAATATGCCGCTGGATACAGGTAATCCTCACCCTCGTTGTCGATAACCCGAATGTACTTTGACTTAGCGGCACTCTCGTCGGGCAAGACCTCGTAAACTCGACGCGGTGTCAGCGAGTCCGGATCGTCGGTTCGAATGTAAGTGGCAAAGTACCTTTTCCGTTTGGGTCGTGCCAGCATAGTCATCAATCCGGGAAATTAATGAAATTCATCTCAAGGAGAGAGTCATTTAACAGGGGGGATGCCCAAGTCCTTGCAGATCTTGCGAGCCAGGTTGTCGTCTATTTCGTTGTGGCGGGGGACAGAAGAACGTCTATTCTGACTGGGGTTGTGCCACCACGAGTGGCGAGCACCCTCACGTAAGAACTCACAGCCGTTGTCTCGAAGGTGGCGCAGAAGGTCGCCACGCTTCATAGAACAATGGGCTCTTCGTCAAAATCTTCTCCGGCGGCCTCAAGTGCGTCTCGCCGATTCAGTTCCAGGGCTTCCCGCAAGGTCACTTGCAGGCTCTCAAGTAACTCTTTCTTCGATGCCTCCTGGCAGTTGACACCGGGAACCTCCTCAATCCAGCCGATCCACCAATCTCCGGACTTTTTGATCACGGATGTGTAAGTGTCTTTCATCTCATCATCTCCTTAGATTCTACGAGCATACCACCTCTGGCCACACGTCGGCAATCGTGGTGACCGCATAATCACCGGAGGTCTTCGAGGGCATAAAGACCCGCAATTATATCGAAAAGGGACTACTTCGGAGGAAGGTCCGAAACAAGAGTTCCTCTCGTGCCCCAATCCTCCTTATCCACATCATGAAAAAGGATATGGAGCGCTTCGGGAGCGATGTTGGCGACCTCTTGAAAATCTTGGCTGATCCTTTTCACCAACTCCTTCTTCACTTCTTTCGTTCTTCCCTTATACATAAAGATCTGTACGACTGGCATGGTTTCCTCCTTATTCTGTTTTTTTGCTGGCTAAACTGATGGCCCTCCAAACCCGCTCCGGCGTCAGCGGCAGTTCGCTAAGTCTCACCCCCAACGGCTCAAGGGCATTTTCCACGGCGTTGGCAAGCGCTGCCGGCGCCGGAATCGCCCCTCCTTCTCCGACGCCTTTCATCCCGAGCGGCGTATAAGGCGAGGGCGACTCCAGATGGTCGGTCTTAAAATCGGGGATCTCCACGGCGGTGGGCTTAAGATAATCTACAAAGGTCGTAGTAAGCAGTTGCCCCCGTTCGTCGTAGATAAACTCCTCATACAATGCGGCGCCGATTCCATGCGCCGTGGCGCCATGGACCAGCCCTTCGACAATGACCTGATTGAGCACGGTGCCGCAATCGTGCACGATGGCATATTTCAAAATCGCCACCTTGCCGGTATCGATATCCACTTCGACGACGGCCGCATGGCCCGCGTTGCTGACGAAGAGCTGGCCCCGGACCCGGCGCTGCTCATCCGGAAGATCCGCCAGTGCGGCGCGGTAGTAACAGCGCCCTTCCAATCCCGGCTCCATTTCAGGCGGAAGCGCGAGCAGATCTCGATATGCAACCTGGGCAAGCTCCTGGATCGTTTTGCGGATTTTAGGATCTTTCTTGGAACGAACCGCCCCATCCGCCAACTCCAATTCCTCCGGTGATGAGTTAAGGAGATGGGCGGCTAAGCTGAGAAGCTTCTCTCTGACCTTTCTGGCGGCTCCCTGAATGGCGCCGACATCCGTGCCGGCGAACTTGTTTGAGTAATTGCCGGTGGTGTAGAGCCAGGGGCTCACCAGAGAGTCGAAGTAGGGAGAGACCTGGACATCTTCGAAGTTCACTCCCAACTCATCGGCGACGATCTGTGCCGCGGCGGTTTGGTGGCCCTGGCCGCTGCCCACGTCTCCCAGGACGACCTGAATGCTCCCATCGCTCTCCACCCGCACCATAGCCGCTTCGGCGGCGCCCGATGCGGTTCGCTTACCCGTCGTTAGCATATAGGAGGACTGATTCGAGGTGCTGGGCTCGATCGCCAGGGCGAGCCCCAGTCCGAGCCAGCGTCCCTCCGAGCGGGCCTTCTTTTGCTCTTCGTGAAATGATTCGTAGTCAATGAGCGAAAGCAGCTTATTAAGGGTCTCAGGGAAGTTGCCGCTGTCGATGAGCTCTCCGGTCGGGGTGGTGTACGGCATCATTTCCGGCGGAACCAGATTTTGCCGCCTGAGTTCGATGCGATCACGGCCCAGCCGGCGGGCGACGCCGTCTAACATCCGCTCCACGGCGAAGCACATGAAGGGCTTGCCGATTCCCCGGTTGGCCCCCGAGGGACATTTGTTCGTCATCACCGAGTATCCGTCAAACCGAACGGCGCGGATCTCATAGCAATTCGTCACATTGCCCAGCTTGAGCAGCGAGTGGACCGTCGGGTTGAGGACGTTTAGCCCTTCATCGGCGATATCCCGCACCTTGACGCCAAGCAACCGGCCGTCGCCTGCCACGGCGACTTCGAGATCCATCACGCCGTTGCAGGCATGGACGAGCCCCATGAGATTCTCTCTCCGGTCTTCGATAAACTGAACCGGCCGTCCGCTGAGTTTCGACAGCAGCGCCGTTAAGACCAGATAGGGAGGCTTGCGCTTGTTGCCGAAGCCGCCGCCGATATCAGCTGTGAGGAGACGAATTTGCGTGATAGAGAGGCCGAGGGAATGGGCCAGGATCGGCATCGCCTGTCCCGGCCGCTGATCGTTGCTCCAAAGAGTCAGATACTGGCGCGAGTTATCATAGCTAGCGATGCAGCCGAAGGTTTCCAAAGGGGTCGAAGCATAGCGATGAATGAGAAATCTCTCGCTAAGGACGTGAGCGGCCCGGCTGAAGACTCCATCGACATCGCCATAGGTAAAACAGTCGTGCCAGAGGATGTTGGTCCCCAACGGCTCAAAGAGCAAAGGCGCGTCGGACTTCATCGACGCCTCAGGATCCACGACCGCGGGCAGGGGATCGTACTCGATGTGGATTTTTTCCAGCGCGTCCTCGGCGACGTAGCGGCTCACGGCTGCTACGGCGACCACCGGCTCCCCGACGTAGCGAACCTTCTCATAAGCCAGGCAATAGTAGGGGGTCTCCACTGGAAGGGGAATCAAAGGACGAAGCGGCTTGGACAAAGCTCTGGCTTGCTCTCCGGTAAGGGCGCAAACGACTCCCGGAACTTTCAGCGCTTCCGCGACATCGATGGAAACGATTCTCGCATGAGCATGGATGCTGCGCAGGATGGCCGCGTGCAGCATCTTCGGCAGGCTGATGTTGGGCAAGTAAAGGCCGCGGCCCGTGACAAACCGCCGGTCCTCGCGCGGATGAATCGCTTGACCTTTCCACTGCGCGCCTGTCATGGTTTTTCCGAAATCCGGCTTTTTTCCGCCGCCGCGCTCACGGCGCGAACGATATTGACGTATCCGGTGCACATGCAGAGATTTCCCGATAGCGCTTCGCGGATCTGCATCTCAGTCGGATGAGGGCAGCGCTGCAGGAGGTCCACCGCCGCCAGCACCATCCCCGGAGTGCAGAAACCGCACTGCAGGGCGTGGTGATCGAGAAAGGCCTGTTGAATCGGATGGAGCTTTTCTCCTTTTGCCAGACCTTCGATGGTGGTGATTTTGGCGTCATGGGCCTGAACCGCCAGAAAGATGCAAGAGCGAACGACGGCCCCATCCAAAAGCACGGAGCAGGCGCCGCACACGCCATGCTCGCAACCCAGGTTCACCCCGGTAAAGCCGAGCTCCTCTCTGAGAAAGTCAGCCAGGGTTTTGCGCGGCTCCACCTCGCCTTCAAAACGGTGTCCGTTGACCTCGAGGGAAACCTTCACCAACTCCGGCACTTTCATCTTTTCCTCCATCGCTCCATGGCGGATTCCAGCCCGCGCCGCACCAGGACTCCGGTCAGGTGGCTGAGGTAGTCCGAGTTTTCTCCGCCGGCGATGCCGGGTTGAATCTCAGTTTCAGCGAGATGCTCGGCCCGTCTTAGAATATCCGCGAGAGAACTCGCCTGAGAGCTGAGAGAGATTTCATCCTCGATCAACTTCTCCACGCTCTCGATTCGAAGGGGTCTCTCCACGCTGCCGCCGACAACGATACGGGCGGATGTACAACGGTTACTAGAGCCTTCGGTAAAAATGAGAACGCTCGCTTCCGACAGCGCAAAGTCACCATGCCGGCGGGCGAATTCCAAAAAGCTCCAGCCTGCGGTGCGTCTGTCCAGGGGAATTCGCACCTCCTTGAGAATCTCTTGATGCGCCAATGCGGTGGCATAAAAGCCGGTGAAGAAGTCCTCGGCACGAATCACTCTCTCTCCATCGGGACCCGCCGCAACCAGGTGGGCATCCAATGCGGTGAGCACGCAGGGCAGCTCCGCGGCGGGATCGGCGTGGGCCAGGCTGCCGCCCAAAGTTCCCCTGTTGCGGATGGCCGGGTGGCCGATTTGGGGAATGGCTTCCGCAAGCAGCGGAAGCTCTTCGGCCAGTAGCGGCGAAAATTCCATTTCTCTGTGGCGGGTCAGCGCGCCAATGGCGATCTCGGTGCCTTCACTGCGGATGTAGGAGAGGCCCGGGATCGCGTTTAAATCGACAAGCGCCTCCGGCCGCGCCAATCTTAAATTCAGCAAGGGGATCAAACTCTGCCCTCCCGCCAGAAGTTTTCCGTCGGCGGCGGCGCCGCTCAGAAGATCCAAAGCCTCCTGCAAAGATCGGGCGCGATAGTAGCGAAATCGGCCCGGTTTCATGGCGCACTATTAGCTTCCGGACTTGATGTGAAATAAACGCAGGGCGTTGCCGCTGAGAATCTGATCTTTCTCCACGGCGGAAATTTCCGCCTCCAGGACGATGCGGGTCGGATGGGGATCTCCGATCCCGAAAGGGCAGTCGCTTCCCAGCAAAACGTGATCCGCTCCGGCTTCAGAAATCAAAAACTCCAGGATTTTTGGCTCGAAGAGAATAGTGTCGTAATAAAACCAGGCAAGGGCTTCACGTGCCATCCGCCGGGTCGCCTTTTTGATGTCGTCACGGATTTCCCGGCCGCGGCCCAGCCGGCCTACCTGATAGGGGAAGAAGCCGCCGCCGTGACAGAGGACGATCTTTAAGTCGGGAAATTGATCGATCACCCCGCCGCAATAGAGCGAAGCCGCTGCCAGAGTCGTCTCGGCGGTCAAGCCCACGATATGGGTGAGGAAGTAGGAGCCTAGACGCTCGACGCCGAGCGGGAAAAAGGGATGGATAATGATCGGCGTCTTAAGCTTCTCCGCCATGCGCCAAAAAGGGTGAAGCAAGGGATCATCGAGATTTTTGCCGTTCACGTGAGTTCCGATAGTCACGCCCGGCAAGCCGCATTCTTGCACGGCGAATTCGAGTTCTTCAGCCGCCCTCTCCCCGGACTGCAAAGGGACGGTGGCGATTCCCGTGAAACGGCGCTCCAGCTTTTGCTGCTTCAACTCCTCCGCCATACAGCGGTTGAGCAGCCGGCTCCAGCGGCAGCCCTGTTCCACCGGCAGGTTGTAACCGACGATATCGAGCCAGGTCGATAAAACCTGGTGGCGGAGATTTTGTTCCTTGAGTTTGTTTTCACGGTCGTCCAAGTCCAGAAGCTCCTTGATGATAGGACGGCCGGGAGCGGTTCCTTGACCGAGCCTGAGCTGGGGACCTTCAGCGCCCTCTGCCGCGATCTCGACACCGCAGCCCGATCCATCTTGCCTGATCCGCTGCATGACACTGGAAGGGATATGATGCGCATGGATGTCAATGGCCATTCTGTCGCCTCCCTCTTCGCGATAGTTTGAGATTTCCGGCCTTCATCAGAAACCGTGGCGGTCCAGAAATGATTCCACCACCTGAGCAAAACCGTCGTACTCCGTCATGGGGAAATGGCCCACTCCGGGTAAGACCACGAATTCTGCTCCGGGTATGGCCTTGCGGGTTTGCTCGACGGCATCCTGGCTGATCCCCGAATCGTCCGCTCCCCGGACTAATACAGTCGGGACGGAGATGCGTGATGCCAACTGCGTCAGGTCATGGCGGTTCCAGGCCAGAAGATCATGGATCATAATTTTCGGATCCCCTCTCCTTCTCAACCACTGGATTTCTCGGACTCTCTCCGCAGGGGCCCCTCGTCCGCACAAGGCCGCCGTGCGGTAATAGGTGAACTCATGAAAACCGGGAATCCCCGCGTCTTCGCGGCCCCGTTCCAGGAAATCCTCCGGAAACGTTTGGTTGCGCATCCCCGCCTCACAGCAGACGATAGCGGCCCAATCTTGCGGATGGTGCGCTCCCATGTCAAGGACAATATCCCCGCCGATGGAACAACCCGCCAAAACCGGCCGGGATAGATTCAAAGCTTGCACCAGCTGGCACAAGATTTCCCCGTACTCATGGATGGACTCGATGGGCTTCCATTGGCGGAGGAGCGATTTCCCGTGTCCCGGAAGATCGGGCGCCAGCACCCGGTAGCCCAAGCGCCCGAAATAGGGCAGAAAAAAACGCCATTCAAGGCTGCTCATGCCGGCCGTATGAACGCACAGAATAGCGCCGCGACCGCCCGACCCGATTTCATCCAGATAGATACGATGACCATCAACGGTCAGGTATCTTCCATGAATCTCAAGGGCTTTGTCTGAGGGACGATCCGGACCGCTCATCTTATATCTTTCCCTGTCTTGGGCTCCCGAAACAGAGCGCGCATGCCATCGACAAGCGCAACGACCGTCTTCGTGAGTCTCATGAACTCCAGCAGGTTCCCCTCTACCAGGATTTTTTTGCTTCCCGTGTAGGAAAGGATCTCATTGCGATCTTCTTGAAGCAGGGCGCGCCAGCTCTCTTCGGAGGCTTTCAATGCAAAGGTGAAACCGAAAGGGGTTGGGTGGGGTTTATGGTCGATGACTCGTCCGTCATAAATCTTAAGCCAGAGGATCTCATCTCCCATCCCCAAGAGGACCGAGCCGTCAAACCATCGAGCGGCGCCTTGAAAGTCGGATGAGCCGTCGAGCCATTCCCTGAGGTGGTTTTCCCATCCCGGCTTAAAAAGCGAACCCATCCTGCTGGCCTCGTCTAGGCTTTAGGGCGCCCTCCCCTATGATGAGCACACCGCGCACCTTTGTGATTACCTAGAATCGGACAAAACCGCAAACGTTTTTTGCAAGGAGGTCTTTGGAAGAGGTTGCGGAAGGCTATCCTTTCGGCCAAGGGCGGATCTCCGAGTCTGCGCGAAGTTTTTTTGGATTGTAAACCTCTTGGTGGACGAAGTCGGAAGTTTTTCTTCTCGGCTTGGCCTTGGGCCAGCTCTGCGCATGGCCGATAGGAACGATCCAGAGAAGGCGAAGGGGCCGGGGTACTTGAAAGAGCTCTCTCAGTTCCGGCTCTACCTCCTGGCGCACGGAGACCCAAACCGTTCCCAAACCCATGCTCGCCGCCATCAGCATCATGTGCTCCACTGCATTGGCAACGCTCGCGTGAAATAGTTTCTCCCGGTCTCCCGGCTGCCTGGTAGTGAGATAGACCTGCATGGTCCGGGGATCACCGCAGACTAAAACCAAAGCGCTCACGTCTCCCACGTAATCTTTTTTGAGCCCTTTATAGTGGACCGGGTCCTCCTTCTTGCGCTGCTTCCACTCGTTGTCGTAGATCTGCCGCACCCGCCTCATTTTTGCCCGGTCGCGGGTCACGACCAACTCCCACGGCTGGCTATTCGCGCCAGAGGGGGCCCAGCGGGCCGCCTCGAGAATCAATTCCAACTGTTTGTCGGTAACTTTTCCGCTCTTGTAGACCCTGACGCTGCGCCGCCTGCGTATGATGTTTGATAGTTTCTCGCTCTCCATGGAAAGATCTCCGTGGAAAATTATTTAAGGCAAAAAAAGAGACTCCTTGGGGGGAGCCTCTTTTTAATCAGCGAAACCAATAGACGAACTCTAGGCCCCGTCTTCCGGCCGGAGAGGAATAACGCCAGGAAGGATCCACTTCTCCCACATCTCGTCGGTCTTCTTCTGGAAGTAGTCGGTGTCCTCATCGGTGAAATGGGCGAAGCGGCCCTGTCTCAGGAGATAATCGCGCACCGGTTTCCTCTTGAGTCTGCCTTCCACTATCTTTTTGGTCTTGCCGTAGAACTTAAGCTTCATATCCTCGACTTCGTACAGCGGGAAGATGCCGGCTTCAATCGCCAACTCCCCCAGCTCATGGGAGTACATCGGATCATAATCCCAGCCCTTTGGGCAGGGATCGAAGGAATGGATGAAGGTGGGGCCGCCGATAGAGAGTGCCTTTCTGACCTTGTTCATCATGTCCAGCGCGTAGGAGGCGCAGACCGTTGCCACGTAGCGGCACCCCGGGTGGCCTGCGGCCAACATGCCGGCCACGTTCTTTTTCCACCGCGTATGCATAATCCTGTACTTCTTACCCGGAGGGCTGAAGGTCGTGTTGGCCCCCCAAGGCGATGCGCCGGAGACCTGGATGTCGGTGTTGGCATAAGACTCGTTGTCGTAGCAGAGGATCAGGAGGTTATACTGGGGATGCATCAGAGTGGCGGAAATTGCCGAGAGCCCCATGTCAACTCCGCCCCCGTCGCCGCAGAAGGCGATGACGTTGATCGGTTCCTTCTTCATCTTACCCTTGCGCATGAGCACCTTTAAACCAGCCGCTGTGCCGAGTCCGGCCGATCCCGAAGAGCCCAACTGGGTATGCATCCAGGGGACCACCCAGGGAGTGGTGTAATAGGTGGTATTAGCCACGTACATGCAGCCCGTGCTGCCGAGGACGATGGTCCTGGGGCCGGCGGCCTTGACCATGAGCTTCATCACCAGGGCTGACTCGCACCCCTGGCAGGTGCGGTGCCCCGAGGTGAAGTATTCTTCTATGGTAACTTTCTTGACCCCCTTAAAGGCATCGAGCTTCTGTATCTCTAACGCATTTGCTTGTGCAGTCATAGTTTTTCTCCTATTCTCTTACGCCAATCCAGGCTACCTGTTTCTCTAATTTGCCGCTTTTCGCGGATTTCAAAAGTATCTCGCTCATTTCCGTAACCCCCTCGATGGTGACCTCGCGCCCGCCGAGACCGCAGATGAAGCCGTGGAGCAGCGGACGGTTGGGGAGATCGTAAAGGGCCGAGCGGATCTCCGTATAGAGGACGCCGCCGGAGTAGGGCGAGCCAAATGAATAGTCACGATCGATCACCCCTACGGCTTTAAATCTCTTCAGACTCTGCTGGATCTCCTCAGTCGGAAAGGGGCGGAACCATTTGAGCCGGACAAAGCCGACTTTCTTGCCCTGTTCTCTCAGCTTGCGCACCGTAACCTTGACCGGCATCGCCAGAGTCCCCTGTCCGACCAGCACGACGTCGGCGTCATCGGTCATGTACTCTTCCAGGAAAGGAGAGTAGTTACGGCCAAAAATCCGGTTGAAGTCCTTGTAGGCCTCAGCGATGACCCCTCTGGCCCGCTTCATTGCCTCATCGTTCTGCTTGCGGATCTCGATCAGCCAGTCTTCGTTGACCTGAGGGGCAATCGTAATCGGGTTGTCCGGGTGGAGCAGCTTATTGCCGCGATTATATGGCTTAAGAAATTGATTGACCTTTTCTCTTGATGGGACTTTGACCAGATGCTGGGAGTGGGTGAGGAAGGCTCCATCCACGCTCACGGCGCACGGCAGAAAAACATGCGGGTCCTCCGCCACACGAAAGGCGATCAGGGCGTTGTCCATCGCTTCCTGGGCAGTCTCGACCCAGGTCAACATCCAGCCCAGATCACGAACAGCCAGGGCATCGTTGTGCTCGGTGCCGAAGGCGCCCGGGTCATCGAGCGCGCGGTTTCCGACCATGGCCACGACCGGCAGCCTCAGCCCCGCAGTCACCGCCAGGGCCTCAAAGGCATAGAACCAACCCACGCCGCTGGAACCGGCAAAGACGCGCGCCCCAACGGCCGAGGCGTGCTTGACGATCTCAAACTGAGAGTGCTCACTCTCCGCCACGATATACTCGGCGTCGAGGTCGCCGTCTGCGATCATCTTAGACACCATCTGCATGACGGTATCGTAAGGACGGATCGGATAAGCCGTCACTACATCGATGTCGGCCAGGCGGCAGGCGTGGGCAATCGCCTCGCAGCCGCTGATCAACATCTCCTGGTCATCGCTCTTTGAAGTCGGCGGCGCTTTTGCGGCGGCCGCTCCTGTTGCCTGTGCTGCCATAATGTTTCTCCTTCTAGACCGTTGAAAAAGGCCCATCTGCTTCGTTGCGCTCAATCGCCTCGCTCCAACGTACTGCTTGAGTACGCCTTCGCTCGTCGATTTGTCGCGCGCCTCGCATCTGGAACCTTTTTGACCGGTCTACAGCTCTATAGAAATATTTTAGTCGATTTGCTCGATTTTTTCCCCTTCGTATTGGCCGCGGTGGTGGAAGCCGTGGGAGCGTTCGGGCCGATGCTCAATCTTTTTCGCCAGCCAGCCGGCATAGCCGTTCTTGTCTTTTGTCCACATCTCCCACTGGCTCTTGTTGTCTTCGAACTGGGTCTCGTTCACCATTGTAACGCACTTGTCCACGGGACAGACCGCCTCGCAGACCCCGCAGCCGCAGCACGCCTCCATGTTGGCGTCATAGTAGCCGTCGGGAGTTACATCAAAACAGGAATCCGGGCACTGGAGCCAGCAGAGGGTGCACTTGGTGCATTTGGCAAAGTCCACTACCGGGCGCATCGTGCGGGTGGTGAACTTCTTGAAATAGGGATTGCGCTCCGGCCGGTAGCCCCCGTCATAGCCTTCAAAGTGGCCTCCCAAAGGAATGGCCCGGACCACCAATCCCTCTTCCATACTCTTCCAGCCCGGCATGGTGAAGCTGAAGGGGATTTCCGGACTGCCTTCATCGGGCTTAACCTTTCTGATTTGCACCCTTTCGAAGGATTTTTCCGCCGAAGCGACTTTCAAATCGTCCTTCCACTCTTCGCGGATCGCCGCTTCGAGAGCGGGGGAGCCGAAGAGGTGCGGCGCCACGCGGGGAAGCGCGCCCAGCATCCTCATGTCCGTGTGGTCATTCTTGTAAACCCAAAGTCCCGAGAAGCTCGCCTTCCCTTTGATAATGGCGAGATTGTAGGCAACGTCCTTTTTATGGATATGAGGAATCAGCTCTTCGGCGCTCTTTGTGGAGGTCACAATCAGAGTGCCGTTTTCCTTGAGCAGCTTGTTGACCGGCTGGAGACCGTACCAGGCCCAGGACTCAACCCCTTTGCACAGGGCGTCGTCAACGGCGATGGTAACATCCACTTCCGTAGGCTCATACTTGGCGATGCTCCCCTGAAGCTCCTCGTCGTTGGCCGCCACAATGGCAAACTGTTTGGCCGGGATGCCGTTTCTTTCCGGCGAATCTCCGTAGCGGCCAAAGGCGATCCCCACCTTCCCCTCCTTTCTTGCCGCCAGAACGATGCCACGGGTGATATGCTTGGCCATGGTCCTCTGAAAAATTCCTCGATAGATAACCTCGACGGCTGTGGTGCTCATGAAGTTCTCCTCTCTTCTAACTGGGTTTCGCTGCTTCTGATGGGGATTTCCTTGTTTTTGTCAGAAAAAACGTTTTCTTCGACCTGCTCGATGTGGCGCAGCATCGCCAGCCGGCTCTTTTCCTTATCATGCTGCACTATGGCGGACAATATCCTGTAATGGGCCTCCAGCGACGCCTGGCTCCTGCCGGGGGTCTGGAGCGACTCCTCGCGGCTATGGCTCAGGATATCCATGAGGCCGGAGACGAGCTTCTCGAGCGCCTGGTTCTGCGTCGCCCGCCCGATAACGAAATGAAACTCCGCGTCCTCTTCCACCCCGGTAGCTCCCCGATCGACCTCTTCTTTTTGCTTCTCTAGAATCCCTTTCATTCGCTCGATATCTCTTTTTGTCGCCCTCTCGGCGGCCAGCGCGGCGATGCGGGGCTCGATGAGCTTTCTCATCTCGAAAATGTCGGCCAGGGCACTCTTCTCTTCGATCAAAAGGGTGGCCAGGGGAGCGACGAGCGATTCTATGGGGAGATCGGCGACGAAAGTGCCGGTCCCGGTTCGGCTCACGACCAACCCTTGTGTCTCGAGGGCACGCAGGGCCTCACGCACCGATGTCCGGCTCACTTTAAATGTCTCTGCCAGCTCCCTTTCCGAGGGCAGTTGATCGCTGGCCTTCAATTTGCCCTCCCGGATCAGGTCATGGATTTGGCTAACCACTTCCTGGTAGATACGTGTTTTCTTTATGACTTTAAGCATAAATGGGTCTAGCTGTCTGCTGGTCAGACCACTATCAATTTGAAGATACCTTGTCAAGAGGCGGTTGTGGTTGCTACCAGCCATTCCTATTATTTAGGTGAAAACTTCCGGACGAGTTTCTTGCCGTAATAGCGGACAGTGGAGAACAGTCGATGATCGAGGATGGAGGATTGCAAAGGCTATTTTCGATCATCCATCTTCCATCCTCATGGGCTTCTTGGCTTCACTTCCTCCGGCGGCTTTAGGTGGCGGAAAAGATAGTAGAACGCACAATCGTTAATGAGTTGCAGGCTTCCCCCGATCACCAGCGGAACGCTGAGAGAGAGGCTTTGCATCATATAGGCTGAGATTGTCGGGCTGATGCCAAAGGGTACGACGCGCGCGAGGTTGGTAACCCCGGCCGCCGAGCCGCGCTCTTCCGATTTTACCATCGCCATCGTATAGGATTCTCGCAGGGGATTATCCATGTAGGCCACGAAGGAGCGAACGACCAGCATGATTCCTGCGGCGAAAAATGTCGGAGCGAAGGCTATGAGGATGTTCAGAACCGAGGCGATGGCGTGCGAAAAGACCATTGTCCTCACGACCCCGATGCGGCGCGCAATGACCGGCGCGGCCAGGAAGGAAAGTGCGGCAAAGAAATAAGATAAAAAAAACATAACCCCCAGGGATTTCAGCTCGACGCCGAAGCGCAGAAAGAACCAATAGGAGACCAACGGCCCGATCAGGCCGGCGCCCAAATTATCGACGATCCCCAGCAGCGACAGTTTGGTGACGAAGGCGCCGGATTGCTTGGAGATCATCCGCTTCATTACGGCGGGACGATGCTCCTCGCCTATCGCCTGGTAAACAAAGATCAGGGCGATAGCGAAGAGGGCGGTCAGGGCAAACAAAGGGCGGTATGAGGCAATCGGCTCCCATCCCCACTGCTCTTGGAGATGCTGCGGCACGCCGCTCGCCAGCGCGCCCAAGGAGCCCATGATCGAGCCGACAAAGGAGTTGATCGAGAAAATCAGGTTTCTGTTTTCCGGTTCGCACTTTTCAGCCAGGAGCGCCTGTTCCACCGGGTTGAAAGGACCGCCTCCTTGCCCACCGCCGGCGGACCCTCCGGCCCCCACGTTCGCAATGACGACCGCCAAAAGGATGAAGAAGAGGTGGCTGAAGAAGATATAAATGGTGTTGGAAAGGATCGTCAAGATCGCCAGGAGGATGAGAATTTTTTTTCGCCCGTAGCGGTCCGACAGGAGACCCCATACGGCGGTGAGCAATGCCCCGCTGATGTAGGCTACGGAAAAGACCATACCGATGATGACGGTAGAGAATCCCAGCTGGTTCAGATAGATAGCGAAGACGACGTTCAAGTAGGAGAAAGCAAAGGCCCTTACCCCGCGCGAAACCATGATAAGCTTCGCATCCCGATGTAAATGGTCCAGCATCATTATTTTTTCTGCGCCCGGTATCTCTCGCGTTCCAGATCCGGTGTAAAGGGGCGGATCAGATCTTCCAGCGGCAAAACGTGTGACGTCATGATGGAGCGCGATGGTGGAGGTTTTTACCGCGGCATCAGACCGAGCGACGTAAGGAAATCGACGACCAGGGCATCGAAGCCGGCCGGGTCCTCGATGCAGCAGGCATGTCCCGTTTTGGGAAGGATTTTATGAATTGCCCCAGGTGTCAGTTCGGCTGTTTTGCGCCCGGCAGCCAGCGAGTTGTCGTATTCACCGTTGATGACCAGGGTGGGAACGCTTAACGAAGAAAGGCGCGCGGTCATGTCGGTGCCGCCGCGCGCGCGGAATATCTGCGCGATCGATTCCCCCGAGAGCCAGGGATCTCTCTCAACGAAGGTGTTGAGCAGATACCTTCCGAGTTTGGTTTTCGGAAACTCCGGGCTCACCAGCTCCTCCAGATGTTGGATATGGTATTTCTCGATGCCTATTTTCGTGTATCCGAGAATTCGCTCCTCAACGAAGCCCCCTCCGCCGCTGTTTCCGCCCACCAGGATCAGTGCCTTAAACCTCTCAGGGTGGTCCAGGCCGAGCAGCAGGGCGATTCCCGAGCCGACGCTTACCCCCCCAAGAATCGCTTCCCGGATCCCTTCGTCCCGGCACACTCCCAGGATATCGTCTGCCATATCTTTGAGACTGAATCGGGTGGTGGGCTTATCGGACCGGCCATAGCCGCGGATGTCTATGGCGACGATTTTAAAGTGCGTTGAGAAATGGCTGATCTGGTACATCCAGAGATTATGGTCAAAGGGGTTCGCATGAACGAGCACAAAGGGAAATCCTTCTCCCGAGACTTCGTAATAGATCTTGATTCCGTTAGCTCTGCTATATGGCATAGTCTCTTTCTCTATTCTTTCCATACCCCCAGCTCCGCATCACTGTCAAGGAATCGACGGCATTTGGCGGCGATTTGCATGCCACCGGATTATCCGCTACCTTCTCGTTCGGTATGGAGAGCGTAACGGACGAAAAAACTGAAAGATCTTTGCCCCGATCGGTGGATAGCGCGGCAACTGTCGGCCGCGAACAGGTCGCCTTCGCTGCGCTTCGCCATCACGACTTCCGGTTGTACTTTGTCACCTCGATGCTGGCGATGATGGCGGACAACATCGAACATGTCATCAGTTACTGGGTAATGTTTGAGGTTTTTCACTCACCGGTCCTTGGGGGATTTGCGGTTGTCAGCCATTGGACGCCGTTTTTATTGTTTTCGGTTTACTTTGGCGCGCTGGCAGACCGGTTTGACTGCCGGCGCATCATCCAGATCTCGCAGCTCATGTTCATGGGGGTGTCGCTGACCTGGGGATTACTATTTCTTACCAACACCATTCAGATTTGGCACGCTGCGGTCTTGCTCGTTGTGCACGGATTGGCCGGGGTTCTTTGGGGACCGGCGAGCCAGCTCATAATCCACGAAATCGTCGGCGTGGAACACCTCCAAAGCGCGGTCAGGCTCAGCTCGACCTCGCGCCAATTAGGGATCCTGTTAGGACCTGCGGTAGGAGGCGCTCTCATGCTTCTGCTCGGCCCCTCCATCGGCCTTATCGTGAATGGTCTTCTTTATCTCCCGTTAGCCGTATGGCTGATGCTGGTCCCGTACACCGGCCACCGCCGGAAAGTGCCGGGCATTGGGAAGGCGAGAGGTTTTGGTGTGAAGGAGGCGCTTAATGTGTTGCGGGAAGTTTCCGGCAATCGGGCGATTGTATCTATGGTGTTGCTGGGAGGCTTTTCCGCTCTCTTCGTGGGTAACGCCTTCCAGGCGCAAATGCCTGAATACGCCCATGATCTCGGCGCGGACAAGGAAGGCTTCGCCTACAGCGCGCTGCTGGCTGCAAATGCCGCCGGCGCTGTGATCGGAGGGCTCTTGCTGGAGGGTAGAGGGCTGCTGCAGCCTCGGGTGCGAACGGCGATCGTATGCTGCATCCTCTGGTGCCTTGTTATCGCGGGATTTGCCGCGGCGCCTAACTATCCTCTTGCCTTCACTCTGTTGTTTCTGGCGGGGGTCTTTAACCTTGCCTTTAATTCCATGGCGCAAACTTTGGTGCAGCTCCTGGCGCCGTCGCACTTGCGCGGGCGCCTGATCGGCCTTTTCAGCATGTCGAACAGCGGGCTGCGCGCCTTCAGCGGGTTAACCGTCGGGGTGCTGGGCGGCTTTATCGGGGTGCACTGGTCTTTGGGGCTGAGCGCCGCGACCCTGCTGGCCGTGACCATTGCTCTTTTTGCCTTCGCGATCCCAAGCAGCCGGGAATAGAGGAGCCGCTCTTATCTCATCGACCCATCCCCGCGGCCCTAGGCCGGGCTCTCCATGTTGTAAAGCCTGGCTACGTTGGCGTAGAGCAGCTTGGTCTGCTTTTCCTTCGGGAGATGTCCCAGATCCCGCTCGATAACTTTACGCGAGTTGGGCCAGGTAGAGTTCGGATGGGGAAAATCGTTCGACCACATGCAGTTATCCTCGCCCCACCACTCCAGGTTGCGGCCGCCGACGGAGTCGTTGAAGAAGGTGAGATAAATCTGTTGCTTGAAATACTCGCTGGGATCTTTGTTGATGGGCGGAGGGTTGACCCCGCGGAAGCGGCGGTAGTAGTAGTCCCACTGCTGCAGCATGAAGGGCATCCAGCCGATTTCGTTCTCTACCGTTACGATCTTCAGCCGCGGATAGCGCTCCAGCACTCCGTAGAACATGAGCTCAAACAGCGCGTTCGCGATGTCCAGGAGCTTTAAGTTTACGCTGCCCCGGTAGTGCTCGACCCCCGTCCGTCTTTCCTTGTGCTTGTTGTAACCGTGGCCTGTGAGGATATGCAGACTCACCGCCGCATCGAGATCCTGCGCCGCGGCCCAAAAGCGGTTGTAATGGTCCGAATAGAAAGGCAGGTCAGTATGCGGCACCTGCCAGATGATGGCGCCCTTCAATCCCGCCTTGCAGCAGCGCTCAAGCTCCTTTACCGCATGGTCAACGTTGTAAACAGAAATCGCCGGAATGCCTATAAGCCTCTTAGGCGCCGCCCGGCAATACTCTATGATCCAGTCGTTGTAGACCCGGAAGCAAGCCTCCTGTAGTGCGGCATCGTCCAGACCAAAAAGGTCCAGACCGAGAGTGGGGTAAAGAACCTCAGCTCTCAGGCCGTCTACTTCCATCTCTTTAAGGCGTTCGTTCGGATCCCAGCCACCGGCATGCGCCTGAAACCCTTCGCCAACCTTGTGAGGCGGAAAGAGCGGCGCCTGCTCACGGTATTTTTCCGGCACTTGTTTCTTCCAAAGATCGGGCGGCTCCATCACGTGAGAATCCGCCGAGATGATGATTTGATGGTTCGTTCCAGCTCCGCCAGTTTTTCTTGCCATTATGCCCTCCCTAAAGAATTTTGCTCCGCTGCTCCCGCACCCTACTTAGTCCATAGAAAAAAAGGTGTCAATTCCAATTAAGTCAGAACCTCGGGGTTGATGAGGTTGGTCGGCTTGCCGTCGAGAAAGTTCAGGATGTTTCCAATGGCCAGTTCGTAGCGCTCGCGCAGGATCTCCACCGTTGCGTAGCCTCTGTGAGAGAGCAGCACCACGTTATTCAAGCGGCGCAAGGGATGCTCCATCGGCAGGGGCTCTTCGTCGTACACGTCCAGGCCGGCCCCTCCCAGGCGGCCTTTTTCCAGGGCCTGAAGCAGGGCCTTTTCCGAAACGATGGGCCCTCTGGATGTGTTGATCAGAATCGCCCCCGGCTTCATCAGCGCCAATTCTTTTTCCCCGATCAACCCGCGCGTTTCCGGCCTTAACGGGGCGTGGAGGGTGACGATATCGGACTCCTTGAGCAGGGTCGTCAGCGAAACCCGCTCCGCGCCCGCTTCACGGGCCCTTTCATCCGTCAGGGTTTTTCCCGTAGCGAGAACCCGAGTCCTGAAGGCCTGTGCGATCCGCGCAATCTGTCTGCCAATTCTCCCCAGCCCGATCACGCCGATAGTTTTCCCTTCCAGGGTGTTTCCGGCGACTGCCGGCCAGCTCTCCTGGCGCATTCTCCGATCGACCTCAGGAATATGTCTCAGCAGCGCGAAGATCAGCCCCCAGGTCAGCTCGATGGTGGAAATCCCGGAATCGTTGGGAGTAACGGCGACAGCGACGCGACGGCGGGTCGCCGCCGGAAGATCGAGATGGGGAATGGCCTGGCCGGTTTGCGATATCAGCTTCAGCGCCGGGGCCAGAGACAACTGTTCGTCGCCAAATTTGCTTCGCTCCCTCATGAGGAGGACTGCGTTTGCCTCCTTCAGGGCCCGGCCCAATTCTTCGCTGGTACCGAGCCGCTCCCTCATCACGGTGATATTGGCGCGCGCCTGGAGTTTTCCGAACGCCGGGACTTGAGCGGCCATCCCCTCATAGTCATCCAACACTACTACCTGAAACCGTCCTGTTCTCATTTTTGCCATATTTTGCCCGCTTAATAGTAATCGAGAAAATTTTTTAGCAGCTTTTTCCCCTCTTCGGTGAGGATCGATTCGGGGTGAAACTGCACGCCTTCGATGGGATAACTGCGATGACGCACGCCCATGATGACGTTTTCGGCAGTGTGAGCGCTGATGCTCAGCTCCGGAGGCAATCGCCCGGGATCTATGACCAGGGAATGATAGCGCATCGCAGGGAATGGGTTTTTCAGCGAACGAAAAATGGTTTGAGAGTCATGGAGGATATCGGACAGCTTCCCGTGCATGATTGTGGGGGCGCGGACGATCTCGCCGCCGAAGGCCGCCCCGATGCACTGATGTCCCAGGCAGACGCCGAGAATCGGGGTCTTGCCGCCGAAGCGCCGTATGACATCGCAGGATATCCCGGCCTCTTTCGGAGTGCAGGGGCCGGGGGAGATTACGATCTTTTCCGGTTTGAGCTCTGCTATTTTCTCAAGGGTAATCTTGTCGTTTCGGTAGACCTGAACCTCCGCTCCTATCTCTCCGAGGTAGTGAAATAAATTGTAGGTGAAGGAGTCGTAGTTGTCGATCAGCAGAATCATGTTGATATCATTTCGCCCGTAGGCTGACACGCAGACCGGAAGCGTCTCTCGGGCGCGATGCAATATACCTGTGGTACGCTGCACCGTTAAATACGCTTGACGCTGCACGGCTGGTGCATCGCGCCCTCAATCCGCTCCCGGCCTGCTCCCTCTCCGGTCGGCGGCGTCGGAAATCTTTGCACCGTCCATGAGTGAAGGGGCTTGCCGAGCGACCCGAAAGCACCAGTCGTGCAGGTTCAAAGAACCCACAACTGTATTGCTTTCGGGGAGCGAGGTAAGTCCCTGAACGAGTTCCCGACGAGACGGTGAGCCAAGACGCGGATAGGATAGCCGCTCTTTTCATCTTCGCCTCCAGCCCTCCGCCAATTCTATCGCCTTCAACATGGCGCGCGCCTTGTTCAGGGTCTCCTGATATTCCTTCTCCGGCTCCGAGTCCGCCACGATCCCTGCGCCTGCGTGGATGAAGGCCCTTTTCCCCTGCATCAGGATGGTGCGGATAACGATGCAGGTGTCGAGATTGCCGTTGAAGCTGAAGTAGCCGATCGCCCCGGCATAGAGTCCGCGCCTCTCCGGCTCCAGCTCGCTGATGATCTGCATCGCCCTGATCTTGGGGGCGCCGGAGACCGTTCCGGCGGGAAAGCTCGAGACAAAAAGGTCGAAGGGGCTTTTCCCGGGCGCCAGTTTTCCGCGGATGTTGGAGACAAGGTGAATGACGTGCGAATATCTTTCGATCGCCATCAGCTCGTTCACCTCCACGGAGCCGATCTCGGCCACCCGTCCGACATCGTTGCGACCTAAATCCACCAGCATTATGTGCTCCGCCCTTTCCTTCGGATCGGAAAGAAGGTCGGCTTCGAGTCGCGCCTCTTCGGCCGGCGTGGATCCCCTGCGGCGCGTCCCGGCAATGGGCCTGAGCTCTATAGTATCGCCGGTGAGGCGCACCATGGTCTCGGGTGACGAGCCGATGACTCTGAGTCCTTCGAGCTCCAGATAAAACATGTAAGGCGAAGGATTGATAAATCTTAGGGCGCGATAGATTTCAAACGGGTCGGCTTCAGTTTTGGTCTCCAGTCTCTGGCACAGGACGACCTGGATGATGTCGCCGGCCTCGATATAATCCTTGGCCTTGCGAACCGCTGCCTCAAATGCCTCTGGAGTCAAATTGGAGCGGACTTTTCTCGCCCGCGCTTGCCCGCTAAGATCCCTGGCTTCTATTGCCCTGGGCTTTTTCTCCAGCGAGGAGATCAGTTTTCGAATTCTGGCTGTGGCCTTGTTGTAGGCCTTGCGGAGGCCGGTCTTTCCATTCAACCTCACATTGTCGATGACCTTGATCGTGTGCTTCAGGTTATCGAAGGCGACCAGAGTCTGGACGAAGATAAAAAAGATCTCCGGCATGCCAAGAGGGTCCCTCTTGGCGCTGGGGATTTCGTGAAACTGCTCCACTGCATCGTAGGCGACGAAGCCCAACGCCCCGCCGAAAAACGGCGGGACTCCCTCAACGGTGACAGGGTGGTACTCCTTGAGAAGCTTCTCCAAGAGCTCAAGCGGCCTATCGGCCGTTAGGCTTTTCCGCTTTCCCTCCTCGATGATCTCAATCTGCTTTCCTCCGGACTTAAAAACGAGGTAGGGGTGGGTGCCGAGAAAGGAGTAGCGGGCCCAGCGCTCGTTGCCCTCAACGCTCTCAAGTAGAAATGCGTAACGGTCCTTGTCCAATCTCCTGAAAAATGACAGCGGAGTCTCCAGGTCCATCAGGAGCTCCTGATAGACCGGAATCAGGTTTCCCTGCCTGGCGAGGCGACTGAATTCTTTAAATGATGGTTGAAACATTATTTATAAAAATTAAAAAGGCCATAGGTTAGTCCGCCTATGGCCTTTTCTGTTTTAAACCACAATGGCTGGATTTAGCCAGGCGGCAGACGCCGAAAAATATACCGGCGCCACCAGGCCGAGGCACGGATTATCATTTCCAGCCCGATCATCATGCTAGACTCTTATCCTATTTGAATAGTGGGGGTCAAGAGAAAGGCGCCCCTCGCCCCCCCGCTGCCACCTGCTCCCAAGCCGGATATTTCCACACTTTCGGAATTGCGAAAAGGTGAAAGTCAGGACGGAATAGTTTGAATTGACGATTCAGGCACGACTCTAATGCTGCGGCTGGAGCCCTCCCAAATTGTATAGATTGAAGGGTCGGACCCATCGGTTCCCAGACAACTCAGATTCTGCCTCTATCTCAAATTAAACTGTCAATTGCTGTATACTGTCCCCGGAAATTCCTAACGTTAATAGGGGCGCATAACCTTTAAGCCGGGAATAGCCTTGAAATGCCTCGTATTCAGCGTATGCACTGGGCAACCCAAACGGCGGGCTGCCGCCGCGACAAAGCAATCAAGAAACCCAATGCCTCGGGAGAGATGGTAGGACCGATACCACTGTAAAGCCTGAATAGAATCACCGCTTTCTACCTGAATCATGTCTACTGTTGAAAGACTTCTCAGCGTGGCCCTCTGTTCACGCAGGTTCCGGCAGCCCGCAAGCAGCTCGAATATAGAGATGACCGAGCAGGTCATCGTCGACCTTGTCTCTGCACGCCGCCAGAAGTCGAGCGCCCGAGAGTCCTTTCGCGCGATATCTATGAGAACGTCTGTGTCGACAAAGGATTTAGGTTCTGTCGCCACGACTCTCCAACCTTTGCCTCAACGTTATTCCATAGGATCGTCCATTCCCGATATCCGCCCGGTCTTCCCACATTCCGCAGAATGGGGTTTTGAGAAGGCTTTTGTGTGCCCGACGCTTCGACTTGCTCTGCTCCTTACCGCGGTCGACAGGTTCAGCGAGGGCCCCGACGACCTCCCGAACGATTCGTAGCCGGCTCTTTGGCACAGACCTCAGAGTTTCAACAATCTCGTCTAGAAAGGTTTCTTCACGCCGTTCCTTTGCAGGTTTCATAAATCTGCCTCCCTCCCTACTTAAGGTTTAGAGTATCACATCCATCGGCTTCCAGACAGTGAAACCAGAAATGCTTCCGGAGCCCGGTCGTCAAAATAGGCGCTGAATGTAGAGGTATCAAGGTAAATCCTGAGCTTCATTGCTTTCCTCCAAGACCGGACCGTCATCCTTCGGCATCATGCTGACTGCAACCGTCGCTCCGCGGGAACGAAGCGAATCTCGACGCGGCGGTTCAGGGCCGCAGCTATGCGGTTGAGCATTGCCAGGGAGTGGCCCTCATAATCGGTGTCTTCTAGACGGCAAATGACCGACGCGGTGGTGCCGATCAGTTGTGCGAGTTGCCGTTGGCTCAGACCGGCCTGGGTCCGCAGGCCGACGATTTTGCGCGCGACATGATCGTTGGCCCGCTCTTTCTCCAGGCCGGCAAGCCGTTCCGGCTTACCTTCATAATAGCGGTGATGGAGAATCTCCACTGCATCCCTGGTCGGTTTTCTCTTTGTTTTTGCCATGATCAACCCTCCTTGTAAGTATGCCTTTCGGGGGCAAGTTCGAACTTGCGCTTTCTCCGGATCGCTTCTTCGATCTCGCGCGGCGGCACTTCTCGCTCCTTGACTATTCCGTGGACAAGAACCGCAGCAACCCGTCCATGAAAGAAATAGAGAATGCGATAATTCGTGCCCCGAAGCCCCACACGCAGCTCATAAATACCGTCCCGCAGGTAATCCGCCTCGGGGCGGCGTAGCTCATGTCCTAGATCCCGCAGTCGCTCGATACGCACCCGGCACTTATCTTGCGCTTTGGCGGGCAGACGGTCCAGCCAATCAAGGACGGGAACGGTCTTCGCGTCCTCCTGATAGAAGACAACAGCAATCTTCGGCATGAGGGCTCGTTAGGATGTTCGCATTTTTGCGAACGCTGGTCAAGAGGCGGCCCCGTTGGGACGGAATAGTTTGAATTGACGATTCAGGCACGACCCTGATGCTGCGGCTGAAGCCCTCTCAAATTGTATAGATTGAAGGGTCCGACCCCACCGGTTGTTCAGACGGGACCCTTAAACGCGCGCTCCTCAATGTCAGGTCCAGCGATCTCCCTCATATGTGATTCGGTCAACGGTAGCTAAAGTAATCTCCTCGCCTCGCCTGTCCCTGTCGGAGAGATCCCTGAAAAACCGAATCTCTCCAGGCAAGTCCGCTAGGGGTTCGGGCTCATCTGTCGGTAGGAGGATGGAGAGGCTGCCAAATCCTCCCTCGCCCCAATGCACCCATTGGTTCGGTCGAAACCAGACGCGCCAACTTGCTTCAAGGCAAGCCTTGGCTACGCGCCGAAGGAACCTAAGGTAGGTTTCAACCAGAACTTTTTCCTGTCTATCCAGCACCACGCGCGTCTCCTTCCACTCTTCTTCCAAGCGCTGGATCGTTGGGGCGACCTCGTTAGCGGCCATGGACAATCCTTCCACGTGCTTGGCGGCATTTTCCACACATTTCGCTATCTCACGTCCATATCGAAGATCTGAGAAGTGTCGTTGCCGAAGATGTCGAGGACCTTTGCCATAACAGAGTATTTTCTTACCTTATTCCCAAAAATGGCTGGCGAGCATTTGCTTACTCCTTTTTCGCCTTGCCCAGATACCTCTCAAACAGCCAGTTGAAGAACACCTTCGAGAACTCCTGGTCATCCGTGACTTGTTTATAGAACTTGAAATTGGAGTTGATCATCTCCTGGAGTTTATCGTTCACGACGTGGTCGAAGGTCAGGCGGGCATTCTCTGGCGGGTTGACTCGCACACTAGCCTCCAAAGCCACATCCCCCGCTAATTTCTCCTCGAGTTGTTCGATAAAGACCTTGTCTTCGTCGGTAAAGTCAGTCCCGAAACGCTCGTTCAGCTCAAAAATGATCTGAGACAATGGCTCTATTTCTTCTGTCGGAGGAAGATAGATGCCCTTCGGTCCCATCGGTTCCAACTTTCCTGTGCCTCGCGACAGGCTAATTTTTCCGCTTCCGGTTTTTTCAATGCGGTAGGACTCCATGTCGATGTTCTCCTGAATCTCGTAGGCATCCGGCCCGCCAGCGAGCAGCACCGCTTCAATGGTCTGTTCCAGGTTCTTCTCTGAGATATCCACGATCATGGACCATCCTCTGTTTTCCCTTGCCACGGTCCGCCCAGAGGCCAATAATCGCTAAACTTTTCCCCCCGAGTCAATGCCAAAGTCGGCGGCAAGAGAAATTCATGCAATACTGAAACGACCTTGCCAAAATCTTTTTCCTCGATCTTAAAGCGCCCTTTACGAAGAAAAGCATTCCACTGAGTCCGCTTCGCCGGATCATTTGAGAACTCCTCAGTCAATGCCAATGGAGAACTTGCCGGCAACGGCGTTCGACGCCGCTCAAAAGTCGCCCCAATAGCCTGTGTCAACCTTTGCCCCTCAAAGTCGAACATCAACGCTACTACCCAGATGTCGAAAAAATCCTTCATCCGGCTGTTGGCCATCCCAAGATCGACCATCGCCTGAAATTTTTCGGCTACCATGACTTCGCGCGGATAGGCTAGGAGCCGTGGCGCTGGATAGTCCAATAGCACGGGATAATCCACCATCTCCGCGGCAGGTGCAACCGCATCCCCGGAGCCAATATCCACTTGAACAGGTATGCGTGCTCCGGCGAGGCGCGCTTCAAAGCTTAGCCGAACACCCCGGTACTCCTGTGCGTCTCGGATCTCCTCGCCGTCGATCTTGTCGGATAGAAATTCAAGCCCATCCCCGTCAGCGGCAGTCTTGCAGATTTCGCTGAACACCTTCGTCATTGCCGAGACCGTGTTGTCTCCTTTTCCCAAGAAATCCAGATCGCGCGTCGCCCTAAAAGGCTCCGCACTCCATGCTGAGAAGAGCATCGCCCCCTTGAGGATGAACCGATCCTTGTAAGCAGATTGGGTGAACCTGTAAAGGAGTCTTTCAACAGCATACTGAATCAGGATGAGTTGAAAATCCACCCCTCTCTTGCGTGCGAGATCTAACAGACGCTGGCGCACCGAAGCCGCTATGTTGACTACAGGTTTTGGCATCAGGATAGTGCCTCAAGATACGGACGCATGACCCGGGCGACACGGCAGATCTTGGCAAAACGCCAAAGCTCGTCCATACCTCCGCGATGCTTCCGTCTGTAGTCCCGGAGTGCCTCCAGCGCTGCGTCGAGCCCGACTTTGTTGCGATACTTAAAACAGTCCGCCACGGTTTTGGCAGGGTTGTAGATCTTTACGCTCACGCCCTCAATCTGGTGTTGCTCGACGCCTTCCGTGAGAGCTTTCCCGGACATGCGGACAATACGTAGCGGCTGGGTGTCCTTTTTGGGCGCCCGTGCTTTCCAACCTATCGCCAGCCAAATCTCAGAGGGATTCTGCGTTGTGAGTCCATGGAACCGGAGGGCCGATAGCAGGCAGAGCACCCCATGGGAAACCCGCTTAGCGGCCTCAGCCAGGCTGTGGTTCTCGGTAATCTTGGCGTTCGGAACCCTGTATAGCCCCCTGGCCTCCCGCACCAGAAGACCTTGCTGCTCCAGCCGCTGCAGATAGACTCGGGGAATACCTTGCTTGGCCAGCTCGTGGGCCCGGAACATCCCGGCCTTGCGGGCAATATCGAGAACCTTCTTACTCTTGGAGATTTTAGGCATAGCGTTACCAAACGTCGGCACTTATAAATATATGCCGACATTATGTAACATCGGGTGGGCGAGTGTCAAGTCTTATTTTTGCCGGGTGTCAGACATCAGCGGCCAGGGATCGCTCATTTTCGCAATTACGGAAATATGAAAGACTCGTTTCAACTGATAGTTGCGGATTTGCGCAATTGAGCAAACATGCGAGTTTCCACTAAGACACGGAAGGCCGGTGCCAACTTCTCAAATAAAGATCTGCCCTTTTCAGTGCTCGTCAGGGAAAAGAGTTTAGACCCCTGTAGTCCCGCAAAGCCAGGCACCGTCGGCCTATCGGCCTAAAAGATCCCAATTGAAATCCTTGATATCGAGATCGTCTTCCGGACCTCCCACCGCCACCAGCAGGCCCTTTTCCATATCGTTCAGCCTTAGAGGACCGAATGATCCAGCCCCAACGGTGCATAAGAGAAATTCTTTCCGGATTAACTGTTCGAGCATTTTTCCCTGCACGAACTGGCGAACCAGTTGATGCACTCCGCCCTTTGTCTCGAACTTTGCCTTTTTCCCCGGCGGAGGATCTTTTACTTCAGCAAAGACGAAATAATCGCTGTCTTCTATAAGAAGGTCGATCTCCGTGTCGGCTGACCTCTGGAGCTGATAGTACAGGTCCTTTCTGGACAAGGGGGGAGCCAGTTCCGGGAAACGCAGTTTGTACTCGACAAGGACTTGGTTATACAGCTTCCGCCCTCGATAGCCCTGCTTCCAGAGATAGTAGTACAAAGGATAGACATTTGTCTCCCACCGCGGCTCCTTTATTTCCAACCCAGCCCCACGCCGTAAAAAACACTCTCCTATCAGACGTGTCACTGCCTGAATCTTGGCTGGCTGCCAGGGGTCCAGTGTCCTCCGAAGTTTGGATGTTTCCCCTTGATCCAGGCCAATAAGGCGATATGGATTCACATTTGCCATGCTGGAGAGATTCAAGCCCTAACCCCTATCCGGATATTTTCACACTTTCGGAATTACGAAAAGGTGAAAGTTGGGGCGGGATAGTTTGAATTGACAATTCAGGCACGACCCTGATGCTGCGGCTGAATCCCTCCTAAATTGTATAGATTGAAGGACCCCACTGATACCTTAACTGTGAATTTTCTTGTATGTCGGCGCGTATCTGTTCATGCCCTGAATCATTTGCCGCAGCACTAATAAAGCTTCACGGTATTTTGGATTTTCACCTGCCGGTACGAACTGACTTAGCCTATCAACAAATGGGTCTCCATCAAGGGAAATACCAGATAGCTTCTTTAGATATAATACATCTGGGCCCTGTCCTCAGGCCGGCAGAGGTCTGCCAGAGTCACCTCCTCAAGGATCTTTTCCGATGCCTCCATCGCCTTGATCCAGTTCTCGATGAGACGGCGGGGGACGGTCGAGCCCAACAAACGGTTTCTCTGACTCTTCAGATCGGCCGCAATCAGTGGCCCTTCAAGAATCTTTAACACTTCGTTCACGTTGATATTATCGGCAGGTCGGGCCAGGTAGTAACCCCCGCCGGGACCTCTTGTCCCGTGCACCAGATTAGCGCGTTTGAGCAGGACCATGATCTGCCCCAGATACTCCTCCGGGATTTTTTGCCGCCGGGCTATCTCCTTTACCTGAATCGGCTGATGTCCTTTATAATTCTGCACTAGATCGGCCATCGCCAGAAGGCCGTAATATCCCTTGGAGCCGACTTTCATAATCGCTTCAATCTTTACACATGATCACTTGAGAAGGTCAAGCGGAATAGTGCCGGGCCAATTAGCTTCGCCTAACTTCGTTTATCGCCCCTTGGTCTCCCTGCGGCGTACTGGTTCAAGTACGCCTCAGTCGCCTCGGGGCTCGCGCCTAGTTATGCTCGCTTCTTGGCCCGGCAGGTCGGATGTGCCGTTTAAATTTTATTGGAAAATTCTATGAACGGTGCTAGATATAGAAAATCTGGAGGTGACGCTATGAAGTTTTTCATCGATAGTGCGGAGGTTCAAGAGATCCGGGAAGCTCATAGCCTCGGCCTTATCGATGGCGTGACCACGAATCCTTCGCTGATCGCCAAGACCGGGCGGGGGTTCAGTGAGGTCGTCAGTGAAATCTGTTCGCTGGTAGCCGGACCGGTAAGCCTGGAAACGGTCAGCCGCGACGCGGCGGGAATGGCGCGGGAGGGAGAGGATCTGGCGCGCTATGGAAAGAATGTGGTAGTCAAAGTGCCCCTGACCACCGAAGGGTTAAAAGCCGTGAGGCTCCTCGGGGAACGGGGAATCAAGACCAACGTGACGCTGTGTTTTTCCCCGGTCCAGGCGCTTCTCGCCGCCAAGGCGGGAGCCGCCTATGTCAGCCCGTTCGTCGGTCGCCTGGATGACATCTCCCAGAGCGGCATGGAAGTGATCGGGCAGATCGTGAAGATTTATGCCAACTATAAGTTTACCACCGAGGTCCTGGTCGCGAGTATTCGCCATCCCATCCATGTTCTGACTGCCGCCCTCATGGGGGCGCATGTGGCTACCATCCCGTTCGCGGTAATCAAGCAGCTGGCCCAGCACCCTTTGACCGATATCGGGGTTGAAAAATTCCTGAAGGACTGGGAAAAAGTCCCCACTAAGTTTTAAGAACTCAAAACTCGGGCCTGACTGTCGATTGATTCCTTCCCAACCGCCGTTTGACAACTCTCCATTCCCCGGGATAGAATAAAACGGTTTTTTGCTAATACGTCAGTTAAGCCCGTGCCTTTATAGGGCAAAGGAATTTTACCGGAGGGGGTATGGTGCGGCGAGAAAAATCAAATTACGTTATTCAATCGGTGTCCCACTCACTTGATGTTCTGGAGCAGTTTTACGGGAGCGCGGATGAGATTGGCGTGACCGAATTGAGCAAAAGATTAAAGCTCCACAAAAACAACGTTTTCCGTCTTCTCGCGACCCTTGAAGCGCGCGGATATATCGAACAAAATAAGTCCACTGAGAACTACCGATTAGGGCTGAAATGCCTCCAGCTGGGTCAAACCTATGTGCAGCAGATGGGTTTTCTCCTCCAGGCCAAATCGACTCTGGAGGAGTTGGTCAAGACCGCTAAGGAGAGCTCCTTTGTCGCTATAAGGAAAGGGACGGCAATCGTGCCGCTGGACTTTGTTGAAGCCCGGAGCGCTGTCCGCGTGGTCTCGTTTCTCGGGACAACTCTTCCTCTGCACTGTACCGCTCCGGGAAAAATTTTCCTGGCCTTTGACTCCGAGGAAGGCTTGAATCAGAGTCTGCCTGAGAAACTCGACCGTTATACCGATAAAACAATCGTTGATCGCCGCCTCCTTCTGGAACAAATCAAGGAAATCGGCGAGGCTGGTTATGCGCTGGAGCAAGGGGAATTTATGGAAGAAGTGATAGCCGTTGCAGTGCCGATCCATGATTACACCAGAACGTTGGTCGGCAGCCTGGCGGTGACCGGGCCTGCGCACCGTTTAACCCATGACAAGATTCAGAAAGAGGTCGTCCCGCTGATTCTCAATGGCGGGAGCGAACTATCCAAGCGTCTGGGATACCACGGCTAAAAATAGTTTTGAGTTCTTAGTCCTGAGTTTTTAGTTAGTTGAAGTCCTGACAACTCAGAACTCAAAACCCAAAACTCAGAACTCAGAACTGTCATTTCATCGCCCGCTCCACCAGCTCCATCACGTCCAACGTCTTGACCTTTTCATCCATACCCTTAGCCTTCAGACCGTCTTCCATCATGGTCATGCAGTAGGGACAGGAGACGGCGATGATGTCGGGGTTGGTTTCCAGCGCCTGCTGAACTCTGATGTAATTGACTCTTTTGTCCTTCGGCTCTTCCATCCACATCCAACCTCCGCCC
>Ga0209211_10001602_pt1 | contig 42198 bp, 46 predicted proteins | sample RifGroA2_FD_183992 | JGI IMG/M metagenome (GOLD analysis project Ga0209211, IMG submission 183992) | Groundwater microbial communities from Rifle, Colorado, USA - Groundwater A2 (SPAdes) (version 2) | ecosystem: Environmental > Aquatic > Deep subsurface > Groundwater | place: Rifle, Colorado...
TATTCTCCTTTTGTCTTTTTCCACGCTCATTTTAGGTATCATATTTGTATGAGTTATATATCTATCGGTTCCATATATTTTATTTATTAGTAATAGTTGTAGATTATATTCGTCTGTTAGTCACTCTGAAGAAAAAACACTAGTCTACTCAAATTGACCTAAAAAAGAAAGGTTAAACACCAGCAATGAAAGAAGAATTGATAGATAAGAAATGGACATGTGAATCATTTTTCAAGATAAGATTAAGATCGTTAATTTAGGTCAATTCGACAAGATACCGCAACAGCTGGAATATAGTAATTGTGAAATATTTTCGAACATTAGTTCACAATTACTAATAAGCAAATGTTGGAATATTAATCCCATTTGCTATATCATTAAAAATGTTCCATTTTGGGGATGCCAGAAAAGTTGTTGTTCTGTACACAAAAAAATAAATTTTAGTAGGAATCATTCAATCCGTCTGCACATAAATTCGTTGACTATTGCCATATTGAGTACTTTTAGCTTTTACAATAACACTAAATGTATACGTTCCGCGAGGTGTGTCTTCCGGAACGTGAACTAAAATGCCTTCTTTATGATGTTCACCTTCTTTAATATCAATTGGATTTTGATTGAAGAGCAGCCATTTTTTAATTTCTTTTCGTTGTGGATCTGTCAGGATACTATCTTCATTTTGTTCATTGAGATATTTCCCAGGTTCAATGGTTATGGTAAATTGATTACCAGAATCACCGATATTACGAATACCAAGGCCAAAAACATGGTTGCTGCCACGTTCGATGGTAGCGCTGTGTAATGGCAGTGCAACTGGTTTGCCTTCATCAACGAGTAGTCGTTCTAACTCTTCTTCTGTGCGTGTATCGAGATCAGTCTTAAGTTCCTCTGCTCCCGCGATGAATTTGTATAAGATCGCAATGCCGCTGACAAGAATGACTAATGAAATAAGAACAACAACAAATGTGTTGATGGAAAGTTCAACACTTCCGCGGGTAGTCATCTTATGAAAACACTTCATACTCTTTCACAATAATAACAAGGAAGAGAACGAGCAGAGCAGCGCCGGCAATCATATGCCATACCCCTGCGAGAAAATTTTCTTGGCTTAGTGAAAGGTACATTCCCCAACCCATGACAATAAAGCCTAACCATAAGAACTTGTCAAGCACAAGCTTCATAATCTCAAATTCCTGAGCTTCCGTCATTCGTTTCTTTCCGTTGCGTGTTTTCATGCTGTACCTCTTAGATTATGTTCACAAAGAATGATTTTTCGGCGTAAGGGGGGTCATTAAGTGATGCGCCTACCTGAACAATTTTTAGATTGACTAAGTATGTTCCTTTATCTCCACTCGCAAGAATCTTAATGTTGTATGCTTCTGCTTGGGTTACTCTTAAGTTAAAAGGACCTTTATCATAAAAATATTCAACTTGATCAACCGGAGGAACATCTGAGCCTTGTTTTCTTGAAGTTTCAATGGCTATTTCAAAGTCTAAAACACCGCTCGAGAGCGTATTCTTAACACCAATGGCGATGTCTTGTGATGACTTTGCTTCAATGTTTAATGTTGTTGCAGGGAAACTCAATGGTCTGTTTCCGGTTCGTAAATCCTCTAGAATCTGCTGACGGACTTGTTCTTGAACCGATGATGATGTTTCGGTAATTGATTTAAATTGGGTGCGAACGAATCCTAATCCTAAGCCGAGAACAACAAAAGCTATAACGACAATTACAATGGTTTGTATTGATAAACTGAGTGATCCTTTCTTTGTCATCACGACACCTCTCTTTGGACTGAAATAAAACTTTAGGGTATAAATATGTTTCTATTTTGTAACCCAAAAATATATATTATAATACTGATTTTGTATCTAAAAATGAGACCATCACGTTTGCTCACTGCACTCTTGGCGTTAACGTTAAGCGTCTGCGGGCCTTCTCCTCAAAAATCAGAAAGGCAAGAGGGTAGTGAAGATGAACAACAAACGGAAGTTCAACCCACTCCGTCGTGCGATCTTGATAGTATCTGTGGTGATGATGAATGTAGTGAAAACCGGGGCTGTGGGTATGCCATTGTTTGTGCTGGCGATGTTGGTGAGAGAATCTGCATTCATACTTCCAGCGTCGAGTGGTCTTCAATAGGCCATCGAAATGGCGTTCCAATTCTTGAAACGAACTTGGATGAACACGGGAGAGCGGCGTTTCAAGAGCGAAATAAAGATGAATTGGCAGTTATTATCGGAACCAATGTAAAAACAGGAAGACCAGCCCGATCAGCCATAGTTACTTATGTCGATGGGAATGATTTTGAGGGGTTCTTTTTTGGTGAGAATAGGCGTTACAGCAAATTTCTGCCCAGCATCAATATTTTTGCTCACAATTCTGCTCACCAGATCCAACTCGTGCCAAGAGGTTTTGAAGCAGAGTATCGTGATTTAACGATGATTGACTACATCGTTAATAATGATCAACAATCTGATCCTCTTATTAACTATCTTAGTTGGGCGCAGCAGGGAGGGTATGTCTACGAAGGATGTAAAACAAGAGAACAACTTCAGCAGGATAGGGAATATAGTATGATGATTCTCAGCTTGATTAAAGGAGGACCTGCTTTCAAGCTTATTCTGCGTGCATTAGAAAACGTGTCAACACTTGAAGAAATGGGTATTTTTACCTCTGAGTCATCACTGGCGTATCATATTTACGCACCAGTCAATTTTACGGCTCCGCAATATTTTGAAGGTTTTACTCCAGGTGAAGAAATAGAGAACAATCATTTCGATGATAATTGTGATGGTGAAATTGATGAAGAAGTAAGGATGTGTACTCCAAATGTGTATATTCGTTGTACTTTTAATGGAACTGTTTCTGGTGATTTTTGGTTTAATTCTTGTCATGAACCGCAATTGGATCAAATGGTCAGGTTATGTGATGAAGGTTGTTCAATGAGTGGTGAATGTTATCAATCACAACTGCGAGATGAACAATGTGGTCTGGCACGTCAAGGGTGTGATGGAAACTCTCTTATTATAGTGGATGACTGTGGTCGACGACGAAATACACCCAGTCAAGCCTGTCCTCATTCTACTCGTTGCCGAAATGGTGAGTGTGTAGCAACAACTGATAACTCCGCACCGACACCTGATCCCAGAGAGTCACCGGAACCATCACCACCGCTGTCGCGTTTTGAGGTGAGGGATAATGGACGAACTGTTTATGATCGTAATTATAACCGCCATTGGTTACAGACAAACTCACCAACAGTAATGACTTTTGATGCGAGTACGACTTACTGTGAAACTCTTGGAACTGCCGGAAGACGTTGGCGAGTTCCGACTTTTGCCGAGTTAAGTAGTCTTGATGATAGTGGAGATTGTGAAATACCACCGGAATTTAATTTAGGTTGTGGTGTATTCTGGTCAAACGTAACGTGTGAACAAGCGTGGCGAGCCCAGGCAAAGCAGTTTAGGATATATTATAGTACTAGTATTTGTAGGAGCAAGGAAGATACACTGAATGTTACTTGTATTGAACAATAGTGAAACTAGCAAAATAAAAATATGAATGGGTTACGACTAAAAAATGTGTTTCGTTAGAATATATATTTTAGAGCAGGCAGATAATAATTGCTGAGAAGAAGAAAGATATACGAAATTAAAAAACAAGGAATAAAAGGAATGCCTTCTTTAATGATGACAGTGGTTATTTTTTTCTGATGAGATAGTTGCTGAAGAAGTTGGAGATCTCTCTTTTCAATCGTTTTTGAGGAAATGATTGCTTTTCCATTAATTTCAACAGGCTTAGTAAGCCAATCTCCTTCGGTTAGTTTGGAAATGGGGATGGTTTTGATGAAATTAATCTGTTCAATGCTATTCATGAATAAAAAGAGGTAAAATATGAGCGGAAGAAAGAATGCTAGCGGCCAGAGGAAGGGATAGGCAATACTTGCTGTGGCGATGAGAAGAGAGAGGCAAATTAAGAAGTGATGAAGCAGTTGATGTTCGCTGAAATATTGTTTAAATGCCACTAGAAAACGTGCACGACTGCGAATGGCAATAATAATCATCCATCCCAGGCCGTAGACTGCTCCTGTGATGAGAAGAAGGAGAAAGAACCATCCTAATGTTAAAGAGGAGTAGGAAAAAGGAAAAAGAATGCCAATACTTGCACCCATACCCATAAGGAGTTTACTGTCACCGCCACCCCATTGTCCGGCGTAATAAAATAAGCAGGCGAGAAGGAAACCAGCTAAGAAACCGAAAAAACCACTGAGAAAAATGTTTAATCCGTTTTGGAAGGCAAAAATAATTCTAATGCCAAATGCAGTGAACAAAAAAGCGTAATTCAGCCAATCAGGTACTTCTCTAGTTTTGAGATCAGTGTAAGAGGCAATGAAAAGAGTTATGAGGGTAACACTGATTAGAAAAATTTCCATCACCATAGATTATTGACACTGTTACGTTATATTAAATTTTTGTTTTCAGGAATAAGAACAAGTGCCAAAAAGTTTATAAACGAAGTTGCTTTGGTTCTCTTCTAATTTATTAAAAAAGTGATGGTGATGCAGTATGCCTAAAGAAGATGACTATGAGCTTCTTCCCCACAAGTTGCTGGCGGATTTAAAGTATGATGTGGAAGTTCTTAAGAAAAAGCTTACGCAGCCCGATACAAAGATGAATGAGTTGGTGTTGGAGATTGAAAGTCTTAAAGATTCTCTTCATGAGTTGAATACTATTTTTCAGAAAGCGCTTGATGAAATGAAGCAAGAGGGGGATTTATCACGGCAGTTTTCAGTGTTAAAAGAAAAGCTTGATGCGGTTGTCAGTCAAAACGAAACTATTGCGCGAGGAATGGTTGCAGTATCAGAAAAAATTGATGCGTTTATTGAGCGTGGTTCTTCTAGAATGGTTATGCCTCCGCCAATGTCTGTGATACCGATTAGACATACGATGAATGCGCCACCGTTATTTGCTCCCGATAGGATGGCTCCCCCACCAATGTCGATGGAGTCAATGTCTACTCCTTCTGTCGGAATGGATAATGATTTACCTCCACCTCCTCCTGCTTTCGGCAGTGATCGGAAGAGATCTTTAGGCGGTCTCTTTAAGTGAGGATTTGATAATGGGATTCTGGGCTGCTCAGCATTTTCTGCGGTTGGTGGCGACGACAGCACAACGAGAACGACAATTAATCTCGCGTGTCGAAATCACTAAAAAGATTAATGAGATAAAGTATCTTTCAACGCAGAAAAAAGTTCCAGTATTGACATTACGACGGGAGATACAACATCTTGAAGATCGTTTGCATGGTGTTTTTGCTGTTGAAAAGAAATTAGCGGAGCAGAAAAAACACGAAACAAGCCGGGTGGCAGCATTAAAACGGCAGATTTCTGTGCTTAAGAAACAGTTGAGTGCTGTTCAAGATCCAAATGTACAGCAAAAAATAGAAAGATTATCGCATCTCTTAGGGGAATATCTTGCGCACCAGGAAACAGCTGATGATATTGAATTACGACAGAAAGTAATGGAGGAGTTGCAGGTTGCGAAAAATACTCTGCCGCCGCGTACTTCTGCTGCGAGTCCTGAACGAGTTGTTTCGTTACGTCACCGGCTGGAAGCGCTGAAGCAAGAGTTACTTATTACTCAAGAGCGGGAGAAAGTCAATCCCGAAAAAGTACGTCTGCTTGAAGAACAAGTCCAAGCGGTTGAACTGCGTTTGGAAGAGTATGAACAACGGCAGTTTGCTCAGAAACCGATTCAAGAGTTATCACAGAGTCAGGATGTTGTCAAGCATAATGTTCTTCTTCAGTCAGTTGCTGTTCCTCAGTTTCCTGAACCGTTGTCTGCTGAGGATTTAGAGATCGAGAAAGAATTGCCATTACCTCCGCCGCCGAAAATGAAAGTGAAGTATACGAAAGGGTAGATTAGTCTTGTGATTTTGGTTCTTTTCTGCTTTGCTTCAACATTTTTTTCTCAATAAAAAATGAAATTCAATAGACAGGAAAATTAATAATGGGAGAAAGTATTTCTTCTAATATATGAAGTATATGAATTTGAGTTATATTTTTATAAATCTCTGTATTATTTTTTTGATAGTATTATTTGTTACTGAATATAATCCCAAGACTCTTCTCAATGAAAAAATTGTGACTCATTCTGAAAAGAATTTTTATGAAAAGTCAGATGTCGGAACGGATGTATTTAGATTAACAGCTGATCCAGGTAATGATAAAATTTTTTACCAAGAACCAAATTATTTTAATCCACAAGATTCATTGTTTTTATTTAAATCAGATCGAGATAACGGTAAAGAAAAAATATACCTATTAAATCTACGTTCTGGAGAGATAATTCAATTAAGAGAAAGTTCTTCTTTTGGACATATCCCCACCTGGTCAATTGATGGGAAAGAGGTATATATCGGAACGAAAGGAGAGATTATCGTCACTCCTATTAAAGATGTCAAAGAAAGAAGAATTAGAATCCCTGATGATTCATGGATAACTTTTCTCCACGTAAATCCGAGTGGAGATAAAATTATTTTTGTTGAAGAAAGTGCTGATGGACATAAAGGACTTGCAGTAGTAAATGTGAATGGTTCAGATTATAAAAGACTCTTCTCTACGGATAATAAATCCGTATTTTATATTGACCATCCTACATTTATAGATAACAACAAAATATTATTTCTAACTAGAGGAAAGAACAGAGATTTTACAGGAGATTACAATAAACCATATATCTTAGATTTAAATGGGGCGTTATCAAGATTACCGCTTGAGTGTTCACATTATGATATAAATTTTCAAGGAGATAAAATCCTTTGCGCTAGTGAAGGTTATATTATTAATTTAAATGGAGATATATTACAGTCTTTCTCTGAGCTACGAGGGCATGGAGTATGGGCGCCGGATGGAATTACATTTCTAATGACAGGAGATCCTGTTTCTGTATCGGAGAGATATTTTGGAAAGATCGTGATAATGATCTTTGGTTCGAACATCTCATATAATTTAGTGAGTCATGAGAGCACCTATAATAGTTCTTTAGAAGTTCATATCCAACCAAATGCACAATTTTCAAGAAATGGGCGTTATGTCATCTATGAATCAGATAGGGGAAAGTCTCAGAATTCTGATTTATATTTGGTTACAGTACCAGAGTAGGATACTAATTTATTCCGTAAAATAGAGATTATGAATACACAATTAGAGATCTTTTGACATTACAGTTCGCCGGCCGTTTTCTTTTGCACGCTGGACGGCTTTGAGAACAAGTTCTTTTACTTTTTCATCCAATACATCAATGAAATCTGCAGAGATGTTATCGATACCGGCATCTTTAGTTATTTCTTTAATCTGAAGGCGAACAGTTATCATAAGTACAATGAATGGTTCTTTTCTATTTAAAGATTCTGTCCTTTCTTTGTTCTGTAGTCATTTAGAATTTGATTGTGATCAAAAAGAAGAGCAGGGACTTCATTAGAGTCACAGAGGATAACTTTTTCAGCATCGCTACCAGGTTTAATCTCTCCATTGCCGATTCCTGCGTAAGCAATAGAAATACGATGTCCCGGCCGAGGATCACGACCAGGTTTTGAATAAACCCCAACCAGGCGAGTTAATTGAACTTGCAATCCCGTTTCTTCTTCTGCTTCGCGGACTGCGGCTTGTTCAGCACTTTCTCCCGGATCAATATGTCCTCCAACAAGGGCGTACCCCAGCGGTTTTTCTTTCCGTTTGATAATGACGAGTTTATCTTGGTATTCAATTACAATGTCTACTGTGGGAATTGGATTGTCAAATGTCAATTTCTGTATCCTCCGTTGGCGTTCATGGTGTTGTAGGTAAGATGGAATGTGGGGTGGAACAAGAGCACTAATATCAATACCACGAGCATATAATGCGCGAAGCTGTGTGGCATGAAGTTCAAGGTGTTCTTCAATCGGTATGATTGTGCAATTATCTTTCCCCCGAAAACAATCTGTAGTGTAAGGATTAGAGGAAAATAAAGTAATAGGATTTTCAGGTATTCCAAAATGTTCAAAGACATGGTCTGCATAGTGTGGTGGATTGTTGAGATCGTCAATCAAACGATACTGGAAAGGGACTTCCATCCGTGCGGCGGCGTTTTGAACAATGGGTTTTACCATCTCCCAACATTCTGTGCCACTGAATGGATTACGAGCGCTTATCTCATCAGCAACACCAATTCCAACATTAAGGCGGTCTACTTTTTGTCTTCGCCAATGATGTTCAATGATTTGTTCAAAAAGATCAACATGGTTGTTTCCTACGAGTTGAAATCGGCCGATGACTAATGCTTCGGTCATGATGTTTGACCTTGCTCATAGCGAGCTCTGATTTTATCAAAATCGTATCTTCCGGTAAAATGGTTGATGATTGTAGGTCGTTCACTGAATCCTCTTGCTCGAGGATCTTTGACTACAACGATTGGAGCACTTTGTCCAATTTTGTAAACACTCCGTCTGGATCTCTCAAAGACCGTCATGACAATACTTTCAAATTGTTCTCGTCCATAAAGATCATATATGGTTCTTCCTTGATCATCACAAGGAAAATAGTCTGGTGTTAATGCTCTTGTGTCATATGCATGCATTAATTCTACTGGCCCTTTCATTCTCCGGGCAATTTCTGAACAGATACCTGATTCAATAAAATAATCTATTGGATCTTCTTTAGCATCAGGTAATTCTGCTGCTGGTTTTATGGTTCCATCATAAAGCAAATGGGGGATGACTTCTTTCTCTAAGCGCTGGTTTAAGCGCGTAGCAATTTTATATAATTCAAGTTTTGATAGACTTCCTAGTTGCTGGTCAACACCAATACTGCCAATATCATGAAAATTGGCCCAGCCTTGGACATTTTCAGTTTCATTACCTGTCGGGCAAATACCACGTCTTGTTTGACCGTTAGCTGCTGTCAATCCCAAAACACTTCTTCCGACTGCTTGCATCGTTGATCTTTGAAGTGGACTAGGATCATGTCCATACACTTCTCTAAAGTTTGCAACCATCGCTTCATAAGGACCTTGAATTGGCTCCCAGGTGACATTAACAGCCAACATTTCGGCAAGATGATTTACAAGACCTCTTGAATCAGTATTACACTGTGAAGGATTACTGATAAACGCTATTCTTTCTGGTCCTAGAGCGAGATAGGTTAAAACAGCTTCTATGGAGCTATCTAAACCACCACTAAGGTGGATCTGAGCTTCTTTAATTCCTAAAACGTTGAATAATTCTGTCCGTTCAAAGATCAGTGCATCAATAACTTCATCTTCCCAACAGTTATAGAATTTTGGTTGAATGGGGTTTGTTGTTGGTTTGTCAACATCAAGTTCAATAATTTGGTAATCTCGAGCAAAACGTTTTAATTCGGCAACAGGAGTTCCTTCACAATCGAAAGCCAAACTTCCACCATCGTAGATGAGAATATTTTTGATGATATCTCCAACACCAGCAGCGTTGACTGACACAACAGGTATTCTTTTCTCTTTAGCGTGTCCACCAAATATGCTATATCTTCTTGGTTGTTTATCAGTATAAAAATAAGAATAATTAAGTCCGAAGGCAATTTCTGCTCCTTGAGCTACTCCTTCCGCAATAAGATCTCGGTCATGATCTTGTGTCCACCAATCTTCACAAATGGCAACTTGGATTTTTCTTATTTGCCCATCAATTTTTACTTCGATGACTCCAGCTTCTTGTCCGGGGGTAAAATATTTCACATCTTCATGATGATCATCATTGGCAAGAAGAATTTTATCATAGATATGAATTATTCCTTTTCCGCCTTGAATTATCGCAGCGGAATTAGTGATGTCAGGGCGGCCATTTTTTTTCGTTCCTTTAACATCTACGAAGCCAATAATGGCAACCATTCCTTCCGGAACTTCAGGAACAATAATTTCTTCGAGAAATTGCTTATTATATCGTACAAAACTAGGAATCTCAAAAGAGCCGCCGCAGCAATAACCGGTAAGAGCTGTTTCGGGACTGACAAATACGTGGGCTTTATCATCCTTTGCCCGGCGTAAATCTTCAATGAGCTGAGCGACGTTACCTTCTAAGTCACCACTTATGGGTTTTGTTTGGGAAATTGCTATTTTCATATTTTATTGTCTTTTTTACACTTAATACTAAGTGTAGTTTACACACTAGTATTTAAAGTTTATGGAAAATTAAAGCTGTGAGCTCAAAAAATGCTCAAATTCATGTGCAATCATAGCTAGGTATTCTTTTCCTTCCACTTTTTCGATCATAAACGGAGGTAATGTTTCTATTCCATATCTCCCCGCAGCAATCCCTGTACAAATTGAGGCTAAGGAATCAACATCTCCACCCATATATATTGAGACACGCAACGCTTCCATCGTGCTTCGAGCGTGTTTTAGAATATATAATGCGCAACCTCCGGTGAGCATTGCATCAGAAGGCAGGCCATTAATCCCAGGCATATTGACGATTGGCTGCGGTCCGCATAAAATTTTATAATCTTCTTTTTTGAGTTTCTCGGGGGCAGGTAACGTATCTATGACATCAAGTAATTTTTCTGTTTCACAGTCAATGTTTCTGATAAATTGTTTACAATAAGATATTATTTTCTGTGGATTTCCATCGTGAAGAAGCAGATACTGCGCTGCCCGAGCGACTATGATACTGGCAGCTCTTGCTTTTGGATGGGGATGTGTTGCATCAGCATTGATAATTGCATAGGTATCAATCAACTCTTCTTGGACATATCCTAAAGGAATTGCTCGCATTGGTGGTGCATTTCCCGGAGATTGTCTTTCTTGCTGGGAGCTTCTTATTTCTTCAATAGTTTTTTCTCCCGTGTATACTTTTTTCATTGCACCATGACCTTGCCGGCCATATCCTTTTCTTTCCTTGTCGCTTTCATATTCTTGAATCCAAAACTGCACTAATAAATCAGGAGTAAATACTTTTTGAGAACGTAATGCTTTGATGATTCCGATGGTCATCTCCGTGTCATCGGTATAATTTCCTACTATGTAATTTTCAGCATATTTTCCTTTTCGCGCAGTGATATACTCTGTAAAATCAATATGTTCACGAATCCATTCTCTGCTTTGAAATTCAATACCAGCTCCAAAAGCATCGCCAATAGCGATTCCGAATAAGACATTAACAAAATTCATTTTGACTATTGCCTCGAGCATGGTTTTTAATCATTTCGCACTCGGTAGACTTTTCGTTCCGCAGGTTTTATCACTACTTTTCTTCCTGCAGCGAATTCAACATAATCCTGTTCAATCCCATCACTGAAAATTACTCCTTCTTCAGGCATATTTGAGGTAATCATTAATGGCCTCGCAACTGAAACGGTGCCCGTAACAATTTCTGTTCCAGTTGCTTTTGAAGGAAAAGGCTCACGAACAGCAAATTTGAGACAATCTGTATCGCGGGCAAATGATATTTCTCCTCTTTTTCCAGCAGCGAGAGCATATGCTCCGGTAATAATAGACGTGTACCAACCTGTTGATCCTGATCCTGTGCTTACAATTATTCCACTAGAAGATTGCCGCTCACTTTTTCCTGCAAATTCAATTTCATATCGTGCTGAGATATGTGTTCTTCGTCCAATAAAAAATCATTTAAAGCGTACAGCTCCTCTCCATTTTCCAACACTGCCTGCGCTAAAGTTAGTTTTTCACAAGTATACTTTCCTGCTACCGTTTCTTGTAACTTTCTGGCAAAGCCATCTGGATAACACGTAGTAAAAACATCATCAAATCGTTCTCGATCTGGATTCACCATTATTACTGGTTGCTCTCCAACATATTTGGCCGTATTGACAAATAATCCCGGATCTCCTACAACAACAATTACATCTTTATCCCCTACTTGAAAAGTGGCAAGGTGTTCTTTATTCACTTCCTGAAATCTCATTCCACTAGGGACAGCAGACTTGACTTGATTTATTCCTGCAGTATACGCTTGATGCGCTTGCTGGTAAAAGTCAAAATGTTGTCCTCGCGATTCCAAGAAAAACTTAACCTGAGAAGTTGTGCCGTGTCTGGCAATCAACCCCTCAAGCGCTGTTCTTTTTGTAACCAAAACAATTTTTTCTAAAGTCATTTTTCGTTATGCTCCCTAGCGCAATCCTGCCAAGATTTCCGGAGTGATAGTTAGAGTCTCAATCCGCGCGGCATTTCTACCGAGTTCATACAACGCATGGGCACGTAATACTTCTGCTGACATGCCATCGTACACGGCAAGTTCTAAGCGTCTTGCATCAGCTCTGATCTTTGCTTCATCCATGTTGTTTCTTCCTTGGAGTTCAACCAATTGTGCTCGCTGTTCTTCAAGAGCAATACTGTTTGCAAGTTCATTCTCTTTGATTGTTCTTTCTTGTTCAACTGCTCGAGCTCTTCGTTTGTACTCTGCATCTGCTGCTTTTTCTAACAATCCTTCTCGATATTCTGCTCCTAATGCTTTAGCAATTTGCGGCGGCGGAACAATTGCAGAGAAATACAGCATTGTCACTTCTAATCCCAACCCTTTAATCGCTGTCGAATTTTGCACCTCTGCAGACACTTCTGCGGATAATCGATCTGCCATTACCAATAATGGTTCTAACTTTGTGCTTTGTGTAATTCTCCGTGAAGTTCCTCGTATTCTCTGCACCACATGTTCTGGTAATTTTTGATTGTCATCTTTCAAGTACTGTCTTGTTACCGGATTGATGGCGAAATTATAGGCGGCGAGAATTTTCTCTGGGTCAGTTATTTTATACAAGAAACCTCCTTGTAAAGAAACTTCTTGTTTATCTTCACTGGACTCCGTAAAAGAAAATGGCTGCTCAACAATTGCTGTCCCGGTCAATTCAATACTTGTTCGATGGGGTAAATAAAACCCAGCAATTCCTAATCCAGCGTCAACACTTTTTCCATTAACGACAAATCGGGCGTATTCGGTTGGTGCTGCTTTGAAATATCCTACTAGTTTCATCTTTATTCCCTCCGTATATATTTTTTAATGTCTGAAGTTCTGGTTAGAATTGCTCCTTCTGCTTCCCATCTCTTCAATACGTCTTCTTCCGGAAGATTTGGTAATCCTTTTATGGCATCAATTGGTACTACAACATCGTATCCTCTTTCCAGAAGTCCTCGTACGGCAAAGTCAACACAAACGTTTGTTGCCACTCCATAAACTACATACTGACAATCACCCAATTCACTCACAACACGATCAGTATGTCTATTTCCCGCAAATACATCAAAAGCATCTTTATACAGGACGATGTTACGTGCTTCGCGTAATCTGCTGCTATCGACATCTTTCGCTTTCCAATCAATACAATACGTATATAGCGCAGCTTGTGGTTTTGTTGCGGGAACAAATTCAACACCCGGTGTTCCCTGCAAGCAATGTGGTGGAAAAGTGTTCCTGAAATCCGGCGTATCTGATAATTCTGTGGAATCACAGGTATGATAATCGGCAGTATTCACAACAACAATTCCTTCTTGATCTGCAAGTTGGGTTAGAGATGTTAGATTAGGTTCAATTGCCTCTGCCCCGGCAACATATAATGCACCCTCTCTTCGCATAAAGTCGTGCTGTGTATCTACATTCCAAAATCTTGTCTTCATGGTATTCATCCTCCTAAATTGTATTTTTTACACTAAATTTTTCATGAAAAAATGGTACGAGTGGCAAATCCATAATCCTCCCGAATCATATCTTGTGCTTGCTGTACTCCTTCTGAAACAATAACTTTGTACTGCGTTGCATCTCTCAATTTTGCTAATTGCTCTTTTCTTCGTTCAGAAATTTCAGCGATGGTCGGAAAATCATAGACTTGTTCTCCTTTGATGATGATAGGAACAAGTAATCCTTCTGCAGTGTCTCCTTCATTCAGGTATTTGCTGATATCCTCTCCTTCAAATGCAATGACGTCTCGTTTGTAAAATCCATCTGTGCCTGTTATTCTGTATACTTGTTTTATTCCAGGTAGAGTTGATTTTTCTCTGCTTTCGGACAGTTTTCCCCTGAGAATTAATTCTTCTTTGTCATCGTAAAAGGCAGCAAGTTTGTACACTCCTTCCACTGGTTTTGGTGGGTTGACAACAAAAGTTCCTAATAAATATTTGTCAATGTCTGCTTCTTCTCTTTCTAATCTCGCAATTTTTCCAGCCGTGAGGTCATCTGAGGCTATCAATGTATATCTTTCTCGTCCATATCCTCTGTCTTTCATTTGCTGGTGAATCCAGTGTGCTTGCTGGAGAAGATTGCCACTATCAATACGGAATGCACAATGCTCCAAATTCTCTTCTTCGACAATGCTCAATGCAGTCTCAAACGCTTTTTGTAGGTTATAGGTATCTAATAGGAAACACACTTTGTCTCTCAACGTGTTGGTTTGCGCCTTAAATGCTGAATATTCATCAGGATGCAGCATGACATACGAATGCCCATGTGTTCCTCCTACTTTTTCCTGATATTCCATGCCAAAAGCAACATTGGATGAAGCTGTGAAACCACCAATTCTCGCGGCGCGCGAATTAAATAAAGCACTCTGTGGACTGCCGGCCCGTCTGCTTCCTCCTTCCAATATAATTTTGTTTGTAACTTCAGCAATATCATTGGCAGTAGATGCAACATTAGTTTGGGGATTGATTGTGTTGAGAATCACACTTTCAAAAACCTGCGCTTCTTCAAAACGTTCATGAACTCTCAATTGATGTTCCTGTGCAAAGAAGATTGTGCCTTCCGGCATTCCATAGACATCTCCTGTAAAACGGAGTTGTTCTACCCAATCTAAAAATTCAGGATCAGTAATGCCCTGAGCTTCTTGTAAATATGTTTTTAATTCTGTATTCCCTCTTGCTTCCAGAAAATATGCCGCTATTTGCTCTAGCCCAGCATTAATTAGAAAATCACGCTTGACTCGTTCATCGTATTTTACGCCTTCTCGTTCGAATTCACCAACAACTTTATTTGCCGGCATTCTTCGTACAACGAGATCAAAAATCGCTTGTCTACCTGCAATTTTTTCTTGTTGATTAGCATGAGCCATGGAATATTCATAATAATCTCCTACAGCAACTGCTAAATCTGTAGTAAATTCAAGCGGGTTAGGATTTCTCATTGGAGTCTTAACTCCATGAATGGTAAGCTGTCTAAGCTTTCTGCATCTTCAGCCTTTATTGGCAACTGTCTTGTTTTTGCTACATCAACATCTATCCAAGAAGCATCTTTCATTTTTGAAGCAAAATAACTTCCAATGCGTGCTGAGAAGTATTGAACAAGGTGTCCAGTTCGTTCATCTATTTCTGTTGCTATTGGTTGATACCGTGCTGCTGGTAAAGATAATCCATGCTGTCCATACATTAAGAGGGCTACATCTTCCGCTGTTGGTTTGCACTCTCTGAGGGTGGGAAGAATTACTCTTCCTGCTTGTTGAGAAAGAAGCTCTCTTGTTTCCACATTTGTGATGAGGACTCGAGCTTCTTGCCAACTGTCTAACTTAGGAGTGTATTGTTCTACTTCTGTTCTTAGTACGGCGGCATACATGTTTTTCACATTTTAATATTGTTTTGATTACACTAACATTTTGATAAAAATAACCCGTGAGTGTATTCTGGTTTGATAATTTATCAAATTGATTATTTTTCGCATGTTTAAAGTGTATTATTGACACTTATATTTAAATGTTGTGAAATAGTATTAAAATTACACTAAGTAAGTGTACTATACCACTGACTCAGAAAAAATGTAGTTATCCTTTTCTCAGAAATGAATACAACGCCGCAGGACGATGAGGTCCTTCTTGCTTTTTCTTCTTCAAATCTTTAAGAATTTGTAATTCTGCAATTTTTTTGCGAAAATTACGTTTGTCAAGTTTTTTACCAAGAATAATCTCATATGCTTTCTGTAATTCGGTGAGTGTAAATTCATCCGGCATAAGTTGGAAAGCAAAATCTGTTTCCCAAATTTTTCCACGAAGCCGGTTTACGGCATAGTCAATTATTTCTTTATGATCAAAAGCAAGTTTTGGTAAATCATAGACGGAGTACCAAGTGAATAAATTTCCTTGCTGAAAATCTATTTTAGATGATTCAACTAAACCGTAATAGACAATAGAGATTGTACGAATACGAGTATCACGTTCAAGATTGCTTCCAAAGGTGTATAATTGTTCGAGAAAAACTCCACTGGAATTGATACCCCCTTTCTGTTTTAAAGCAGTTCGAGCAGTGTCCTCGATAGTTTCCTCGTAGCGAACAAATCGTCCGGGAAGAGCAAATTTACCGAAATAAGGCTCATCCTGGCGTTGAATAAGACCAACTTTAAGATCATCGTTTTTAATGGTGAAGAGAACAACATCAACGGCAATACCGGGACGTTTAAACTGGAAAATATCACTCTCCTCTTTGGCCATACTGTAGTTACTACAATAACAATCTTTATAAAAGTTGTGACCAATGATCTTTAGTGTGGTAACGTGTATTTTTTGTAAGATTGGTACCGGTGAAATACCTGCTCATAAAGTCTATGAAGATGACTCTGCTTTGGCCTTTTTAGATATTAAACCCCATGCAGGTGGTCATACTGTCGTTATTCCTAAAAAACACGGCGAAACGGTTTTTGATCTCTCTCAGGATGACGTACAAAAGTTAATGTTGAGTGTTACAAAAACAATGCAGCGTATTCAATATGTTCTGAATCCAGATGGATTCAACGTCGGCTGGAACCACAATACTGCGGGTGGACAAGTTGTTCCGCATCTGCATATCCATATCTTTCCACGCTATTTGAATGATAATGGTGGAAGTATGCATTCAATCATTACTAATCCTGGAAATGAAAGTGTGGAGAATATTGCAAAACGATTTCAAAAGAAGTGAGGCGTAACGTTGGATCATCTGGCAATTCTGTCGAAAAAAGGCGATTGGTTAGCAAAAATTCTTTCTGGAGAAAAAACAATCGAATCTCGTTGGTATAAACATAAGAAAGGTCCATATGGAACAATTAAAGCCGGCGATACTATTTACTTCAAAGAATCAGGAGAACCAGTTACGGCAAAAGCTAGAGTTGAGAAAGCTCTTTTTTTCGCGGATTTGTATCCTGCTACAATACAGAAAATTTTAGATGATTATGGCAAACAAATATGCCTCCAAAATTATACTCTTGAGGCGTACAAGAGGACCAATTATGTTACGCTTGTATTTCTAGTAGATGTAAAGGCGATAGAGCCTTTTAAAATTAATAAGAAAGGCTATGGGTTGATGGCAGCGTGGATTACCGTTGATTCGATTGATAGGATACGAGTAAATTAACGATAGCTTTTTATAACGATTATTGTGTTTGAGAGTAAGTCGGCAACATAGCTTAACCTGGTTATAGCGCCACGCTCATATACGTTGAGCAATGAGGCTTTTAGCCAATGACTAACTCTCATGACTGGGTTACGTGGAGGTTTCCGGGTTCAAAAGTCCAAGTACGCTGGGCGAACGTTGTCAAGTGGTGTTTACAACACCACGAGCAGCCTCGAAGCGTTTTGGCTTGAAAGTCCCGGTGTTGCCACTTTTTATTATTTTCTTTGCCTAAAGGAGAATACTCAGAAACTGTGCCGAAATATTTATATAAGCAGTTTTAGGTTTTCCAGCAAATGCCGCGATGGCACAACCCGGTACTGCGCAAGCCTGGAAACTTGCTTTGGGCAGGTCCCGAATGCAAGTGAGGAGAGCTTGTTCCCGTAAGGGTATCCCAGTTCAAATCTGGGTCGCGGCGTTTTTATTCAAGTATAACGCCAGAAGGCTCACTTCGGGCTACAACCATTAAATTTGATATCTTTAAAGGATTTTTAAGAATCTAAATTTTTTTACTATCAAAACTTATTATATCTATTGTATCACTTTGTTTACATTTAAAATTAACTGCCTCTTTCTTTGAAGCAAAAATTTTCAAATCATCAGGAATATTATTACTCTGCTTCTTAGTTTTGAAAGCTACTAAAGGGGTATGAACTTCAGACAAAAAATTGGATAAGAATCTTAAAATGAAATATATTTGTAATTCATATATATCAATATCATATTTTTCTCCAATATCTTTATGTCTTTCAATATCCAAAAATAAAACTCTTCTCTTATTAGGAAATTCTATTTGTGTTTTTTTTACCAAATTAAATAAAATCTTAGCAGATTCTTCAAAACTTTCAGGTTCATAAATATTGTGATAAATGGCAATGGGTTTATCAATTAACATTTCTTTATAGTTTGTATTTTCCTCGAAAATTAGTTCATCAAAGTTTTGATATTTCTTTGTTTCTTCTTTTGCTTTAGCAACAATTTCCCACCAATAATCTCTCATTTGCCTTATTTTTTTTCTTAATTCTGGATTCCCTCCATAGAGATAGTGGCAATCAGCTGTAAGCGGAGCTGCATTATCTAACGTGTCAGGTCCATTCTCACTTTCTGGGATTATATGGTGTACTTCAACAAATACTTTATAGCAAATACAACAACGAAAATGTGATCTTTTATTAGCCTCAAGTTTTATTCTCTCGGAAAAAGTCATTAATATTATCAGAATGATTGGTTGTTTATATTTTTTGGTGTTCTTTGGGTTATTCCAGATATTTTTGTAATGGGTTGAACAGCTACATTCTGCTTACATCATAATTTTGAATTTTAGTGGATATCCTATTAAATCTCTTCTTTAAATCTGATACCGAAACTAATTTACATTTTTGATAACATCCGTATAGAAGATAAACCCTAGTTCTGCAAAATAAACTGCTGAAGTGAAGGAAGATACCAATAAACGTCTCCATCGGTGAAAGAAACAGTAAATACCTGCATTTCAATAAGTGCAAGAGCGTGAATCTTGACATCACTTTGCAACTCCCGTGATTGTAATTCTTTCATCTGATGATCAAAAAGTTCTTTGATCTCCTGCCGTTTTTCTTTATTTTTTTCAATGAGTTCTTCTCCTTTCTTTTTGAGGAGTTTGATTTCATAGTTATATTTGTCGCGAAGGCTGAATGAAGAGGCGTTCATTGATTTGTCTTGAATTTCTCTGATCTTCGTATTGATCTTTTCTTCCTGCTGTTTCAATTCAGCGTATTGATTTTCAGCATGACCACGCTGAATTTCAACTAGGTCGTTCATGTCTTGTTCATGTTCTTTTTCAGCAAGAGTAAGATCTTTCTGTAATTCTTTCTGAAGAAATGTAGTGAACAGAGGAGTAATCTTCTCATCAAAATTAATAGGAGTTTGGCTTTTGAGGAAGGTTGCTTTCATCAAAGATTCAGCAGAGATGACGTTATTGTTAAGAATTAGCTGCGGTATAACCCAGCGGTATTTATGGTTAGCAGTTGTTATAATCACTTCCGGAAGGACAAAATGTCCTTTTGCTTTGATCTCTTCAATAGTATAACGACAGGTTTTATGAAGTTCGGACAGTTTTTCATTGACATCAAGCAGGTCTCTTTTGTTTACGGGAATGCTAAATGAACCGATAGCAGTTATGTCGGCATACCGTGCGACCATACTGTCAAAAATAAAATTACCGGGCTGAAGATGTTCAATTTTTTCTTTGGCAGCAATAATTGGATCAAAAGTGCAAACTAAATTAGAGCGATTATACCATTTCTGGTGGGTTTTGTCAAGTTTGATAGAATATATTTTATTCTTTACTTTGTACTCGAGCTTATGCTCTTCAAAGTATAGTTGTACATATAATTCGCTACGTTCTGGGTTCATGGATCATTCCACTAAAAATGGTTTCATCAAATTTCTTTATTTCTTCGACTTTTTCTTTTGCTTGAGATAAATCTTGGGCAATAATATCATCATTTTTGAGATATGATTCAAAGATTGATTTTTCAATACTGCCTTTCGTGGTAAGTTCGCTGAGAATCATGTCCATCTCTCCAATAGACACGGTAAACAAATTAATTTTTTCATACAAACGATTAAGGATATAGGCCTCAATAGTGTCTTTGATGGCAATGTTATGAATTTCAACATCCTGTTTCTGGCCGATACGATGAACACGGCCGATGCGCTGTTCTAGACGCATGGGATTCCAAGGAAGATCAAAGTTGATCAGAATATGGGCAAACTGAAGGTTTCGACCTTCTGAACCAGCATCGGTGCAGATAAGAACTTGAGCATCACTCTTGAACTGTTGAATGGCTGCTTCTTTTTCTTCCGGGGTCATCACACCGTTGAAAATGACTGTTTTAAAGCCATTCATTTTTAATTCTAGATCGATTATCTTTTGTGATTGGATGAACGTGGTAAAGATGATGACTTTTTCTTTTTCATTTTTGAGAAGTTTCGTAAGATAATCTAATTTACGGTCACGAGAAATACGCTGAGCACGCAGGAGGAGGGCTTCCAGAGATGTGACTTTTTTAGGATCATCCAATGTTTCCTTGTAGCGTTGCAAGGCATGGATTCCGGCTTGAAGTGAGCTCGTTATCTGACGAGTCAGCATGATCAAAGCGAAAGTAAGAAGTCCTTTTTGACGATAGCGAGATGCCATGACGTGAAGTTCTTCTTCACTGAGTGATTCGAGTTCTTCTGTTTCTTCTGTTGAGATATCTTTTTCAATTTTTTTGATTTCCTCATACTGTTTGCGGACAAAGGCAATGGCTTCAGTGTAGAAATCCATTTCTTCTTTTGAATAATCCAAAAGATGGGTTTTAACGTGACGCTCGGCAAATTTAATCCCCGTATCACGCCGAAGATTGCGAATCATAATTTTAGAAAGCTTTTCTTGAAGTTCGATAGAATTCTTAACTTTCAAACCGTCTTTATCTTGAACATATTGACTGGTGAATTTCGCTTTCGTTTCTAAAAAACCAGGGTGAAGCAAGTCGAGAAGCGCCCAGAGTTCAAAGATGTTATTCTGAAGCGGTGTAGCGGTAAGCATCAGACAACGTTCTTTTTCAATGTCTTTGACAAGTTTATAATTTAATGTAGTGCTGTTCTTGAGCTTGTGAGCTTCATCAACAACAATTAAATCCCATTTTATGCTGGTGAGAACTTTTTTGTGACGTTCTGTCTTGGCAGTGTCAATGGATGCAATAATACGATTTGTTTCTTTGTAGGTTGAAGGATCATCAGCAATGACAAAGTGTTCATTAAATTTTGAGCGTAATTCTTCCTGCCATTGAAATTTTAAAGTGGCTGGCGTGAGAATGAGAATTTTATCCGCTAATTTTCGGGCAATGTATTCTTTGATGATGATGCCTGCTTCGATTGTTTTTCCCAGTCCGACTTCATCAGCAAGAAGTGCGCGATGGGAAAAATTGTTAAGGACATGAAGAGCAGTTCTGGTCTGATGCTCCATAATCTCAATTTTATCAGCGTACGTGCTTCTGGCGATAAGCTCATTGACTGTTTCGACAGAGGCAATTTGTTTGGCTAACACGGCGAGTTTAAAAACGGTCGGTGAAGCATAGTCTTTTTCTTTGAGAGCATGCTCTAGAAAAGGGATTTTTTTGATATTGAGTGAAACCATGGAAAACCAACTGAGAAAATGAATATTACTACCTCTCTTTTTCTCTTTATATACCTTTCGGCAAAGCTATAAAAATGATGTTTTCTTTGACATTATTATGGATAATTTAGAGGGTTTAGATCCAAAGAAAATAATCAAACCTTGCTGTCAAAGCTATCTCACCACGAAAGGACGCTGTTATGATTGTACAGAGCAGTGGCAGGATGATGATTCCGATGATAATGACATAGATGGGGAAGAGGAGTGAGATTTTTGAATGAGAACATTTTAATATTACCACCAGTAAATGGTACTTATGTCCCCACAGAAACCAACTTCTGTTCCTTTAGAGGAGCTTGCTAAGAAATCAAAATTAGTCTTCGTAGATAATAATATTTTCTTTCAGGATAGAAATAAAGGGCGAGAAGGAGTGTATCTTAATTTGGGTGACCAGGTAAAGAAAGCTAAATCTTTTTACGACATCCGTCAGAGTGACATTGACCGCCATCTTGCTCGAATGCTTCATTTAGTTGATGTTTGTGAGCGCTATTCTCAGATTGTTACGGTTGATGAGATTTTATATGAATATGATGAATCTAGAGACTTTTTAGGACGAACATTTGACCGTTTGAAACAAAGGCATCATGATAAACGCTATTATGGGACGGTTCAAGAACTCTTAAAAATATGTGGATTGCATCGAGATTTATATAATTTACTTCAATTAAGAACAGCTAACCGACAGAGTGCTGAACCATTAGTGAGAGCTTTGTTACGAACGGATCTACACAAACCAAAAGATGGGCGATTTATGAAAGTTGGTAATGGTATACCAAAAGATAATGTGACCTACCAGCGCGATATCACACTTGTTGCGAATGCTATCCAAGCAGCAGTAGAGGAAGAAGGTTCTATTGCTATTCTAAGTGATGATTGTGATATTTTTAATTTGGTGAGGAACATTGGAGAAAAGTACCGAGATAATAGTCCTATAAGTCCAGAATGCAGCACCAAATTAAAAAGAAGTGTCACTGCTTATAGTACAGATGTTAATCTTTGGCATCCTGGTTTGATGATTGTTCACGTGACAGATACTGAAATGAACATGCGTCTACGATACAGAAAAAGAGAGAGAAGATAAGATTTCTTGTGCTTTCTGAGGATCAATTTTCTTGATCGTACTAAAATATTTTTCTCCTAGTTGAATGCTCATTTCACAATCAGAACGGCAAGGAAAGTGTGATACCAAGCAATAATCATTCTCACGTTGAGAGAGATTAGTGTAGGGATTGGTGGGAACCAATTCTAAATTCGTTTTTCTACTTGTAAAATTTTGTACAAAGAATTGAACACAGCAAGCGGGATAGCCTAATAATAATCCTAAGTCTTGATGGTTTTCAATGAGTTCATAGTAGTGGGCAAGAAGTACTTTCTCTTCATCTTTAGAAATGTAAACAAAAAACATTCCTGAACGAGGATCAGCGACTGAAAGGCGAAGGCCTTTGTTGGTAAACTCTGTTTCATCAGCAAGCAGAACTTTAAAACGGGAAACTTCAATGAATAGATTCTGTTGCTGACAGAATTTTTGAATTTTAGGTAGTTCGTGCTCGTAAAATCCCTGCCTGACAACCATTTTGGCATCATGAAGAAGCAAGAGAATCTCTTGTACTTTCATTGTGGAACCAAAAAGGGGAAGAAGAGACTGAAACATAGGATTGTTGAAATAGATCACAACTTTATATTTATACTGCTACTGCAAGTGATTCTTCTCTGCTTAAGAGATTACAATAAATTTCCCAGTGTGTTTTGCCTTGCTGCCAAAGGTGCTGAATAAACGCAAAGGCTTTATCATGAAGGCCATTCGGTGCAGGATTTTCATTAACAATGACATTTTGCAGACCTGCAATGTTGAGTTCTTGAATTATTTTCATCCACACGTACGAGAAAGCATACGCTTTCGCTTCTTCATCATGAGGGTTATCTAAAGTTGGCGTAAGAACGTGGCCTAATTCATGTCCAATGGTTAGTAAGACTCGTCCTAATGATCCGTTCAGAATAAAAATATCGGAGATAAGCCCTTGTGTGGAGCGATTAATAGACAAACCGATTGTTGAGGGATGGGGAGCAAGAGTGCGGAATTCTTCAGGAGTACATACAGAAAGACGAATGTCATTAGGAAATGATTGGTGAAAAATAGCTTCAAAGGCCTGTTCAACAAACTCTTTAATTTCTTCGGCTTTGCCAACAAAAGGTGTTTCTCTTCCTGGTTTAAGGAAAAAGTCTGGTTCAAAGTGGTATTCGCGATGGAATGAAGCAGTGTGATAGATTTGAGAAGTGGTTGAATAAGGAATCACTCTTTCTACAGGATGATTATATGTAAAAGAAGTTGGAGAAAGACTAAAACAGGAAGAATAGGTATTCAGAGAACGTGGTGAAAGGATGTGGTATGATGGACTAGAAGGTTCAGCAATAGCAGCATGAGCGATATATTCTAAGCGGGAAGGAGTATACATTCTTGAACTTGGGGAGTGAGACGAGGAATACATAGTGAAAGGAAGAAGGGAAGACTGAACTTAAAAGTTGTGGTCTAAAGTGGGACAAGAAAGTCATGATTCAACAATAACTTTCATGGAAACAGTGGTAAAGATGCCGTCAACGATGGTACAAGTCATAGGTTGGGTAAACGTCCATAGGAAAGAGTCTCCAGGTTGAAAGATATGGCTTTTGACGTTCGCACAGCGCAGGGTTCCAATAATTAATCCTTGTGGATAACGGCTGCCTTGTAAACGTTTGTTTTTCCATTCAACGGCATCGCCAGCTTTAATCGTTACTTCTTTTATATCAAAACCGCCGTCAATAAGATTAATGGTATATGTTCTTGTTTTAGGTTCAGAGGGTATGATTTCAACTTCGGGTTCATCCGCTGGCGGAGAGACAACATCTTCAACAACGGGTGGAACTTGAACTTCTGCTTCAACCGTTGTATTTTCCACGGCAATAGATGGCTGTTCATCGACTGGAGAGGGGGTACAACCAAGAACCAATACGTTCACAAGAATTATAAACAGGATTTTAGTGATTAGATTCATAGAGGGTAGATGAAACGGTTGTTATTAAAAACTTTTTTGTTTTTAGTAAACGACATATACTCTTTTGGTGTCGTTTACTATATAGTGAGCAACAGTTTATCATTTATTTATGTCGCTCACTATTTTAGAGTATTACTACTTTCAAATACTAAAATTGGCGAAAGGTTTATATAGAAGAGGGGTTCCTGTTTATCAAACATCTATCACCTCTTTTTCCCCAAGCAGACCATTTCGGTGGTCTGCCAGGGGTTTTATATTCATTTTTTCTAAATCAAGAATTATGTCTCTAAAGCTTTATTAAAGCACTCAAAAGACCTTACTTAATTATGTATAGAAAAAAAGATAATCAAGCTCGGTATGTTCAAACTAGAAAAGATCAAAGTTCTTGCCCTTTTTGTGAGAAAGAATCCGAACTTTTGAAAAGGGAGTTGACTTATTTTAATATCTGGCTCAATAAGTTTAGTTATGACGTTTGGGACCATTATGAAGTAGACGAGCACCTGATGATTATTCCAAAACGACACTTGAATGATTTCGCGGAGTTCAGTGAGGAAGAGTCAAGAGAGTATTTTGAGATATTAAAAGAATATAGTAAAAAGGGATATGATAGTTTTACTCGAAATATACACTCAAAAATTCGCACTAAGAAACATATTCATACACACTTGATTAAAACGAATGATAAACGAATAAAAAAACTAATTTACAGGAGAGAATTGGGATATATTGAAACGGAATTCTGATTTGATGATCTTCTGATGTTAATAAAAAGATGTTTATTTTTTCTTTCTGTGAAAAATACGTCGACCCAAGTAAACAGTTCCAACACCAATAATTAATCCACCTACAAATCCGCTTGTAATTAATACCCAGCGTTTGGAAAAGATATTTTCAAGCTGATTTCTAATAACATCGATTGTCGTAACTTCTTCCGGAAAGTACATTTCAAGATTGCTCATTTCCAACGCGTATTCAAGATATAATAATGCGGTGAATTTATCGTCATCTTGCAAAGAACGAGCATATTGGTAATAAGAATAACCTAAAATTGGAAAGATCCCTTCAGCAGAGTTTTCAGCGATCATACGTTCAACGGCATTGGATTTGGCAGCGATGTATTCGTCTAGCGCTTCATTCACTACACCAAATGAGCTTAAGATGGCATTGGCTTCTGCCTTGGCTTGGGAAGCTTCGATAAGGCAAAGCTGTGATTCGTTGCGCTCAAGAGAGGCGTGAGCATCATCAATATGATTCCGCAGGTTCTCAATAAGACGCGAACCAACGTACAAGGCAACATAGTTATACCGTTCTTCCGCTTCAGCAAGTTTGAGATCACAGGATTGACGAAGGGTTTGCTCATCAAGAATAAAATTTCTTCCGTTCATAGAAAAAAATTCCATCCATGATGCTGCGGAAGAGTAGCGTTCTTCGGCGTACGCAATGATTGCTGCACGCTCATCATGTGACTCGGTTTCATTTGCTTTTTCAATCTGCTGTTGGACATCATGAAGACGTTCGCGAACAACTAACGATGCTTGCAAGTCAGAGATTGTTTTAATCTCTTGTTTGGCCATTTTTTGTTGGAGAACACTCATTTTTTTCAATAAAAGACTTTGTTGATTCTCAAGGAAGCGAGCATGAATCTGAGGCTGGGTGTAAAAGTAGGTGCGAAGCTGGATATTCGCCGTAAAACAATAACTGGCGGCAGCATAGTGGTTGCCCAGTTGAGATGCATTTCTGGCGTTTTCTTTTTTATTATTAATCTCTTCTTGAATGGTTTGATTGAGGGTTATTCCCTGTTCATTCATCTCTTGCTCCATTTTTTCTGTGCGGTCACAGAGCTGGGTTTGAAGCTTTTCCATGATTTTTTCGTATTCCTGATCTTTTTCCAGAACAACCGTAGGGTGAGAATAATTTTTTCCAGTGAGAATGGAAACGATTTCACCAAGATCGATTACTTCTTGGACAGTTATACTTAAATTTTGAAGAGCATAGGTTGATAGATTAAATAATTGAGTGGTATTGGTTTCATTTTCTGGCGATCCTTCTTTTTGAAGTGAACTGCCTTTGGAGATAAGAACGGTTTTGACTCCAGCTTTAGCCGCAGCATCAATTTTCTCTTTAACGCCCCCGACTGGTCCAATGATACCACCGGAATTGATTGTGCCCGTAATCGCAACTTTGGGATCATAGGAAATATCCATCACGACAATGGCAGTAAGTGCGGCAATAGCAGCACTGGCACTGGGACCACCGATAATATCTGACTGTGCTTTAATGGTATAAATGTAATCGTAGCGATCACAGTCAAGATCAAAATAGTCACAGGCAATTTCTTTTGCAAAACGAGTGGAGATTTGAGTGTCAGTTTTAGTGGAAGGATATGTTTCCAGAAATACACGGCCAGACCCTTCTTTCAGTTCAAGAAAGAGATCCGCAGGGCTGCCGATGTATCCTTCTGGTGTTTCTTGCACTGCCATAATGGTAAGATGATATGGTGTGCCGGTTTGGGCTACAGTCAGAAGCGGGGTCAAAAATAAGACTAGGAAGAGAATAATAAGGCGCATAGGAAAAGTACAAAGAGAGGTGAGTTATAAAATTTGCCTTTTCTACTGACATTTACTTTTTTCCATATATACTAACGAACAGAAATAAATGATCAAAATGTTCTGTCCGTTATATATACAAAGGACACAAATATTTGATTGTTTGGTTGTGTCCTTTGGTATATTTTAAATAATACGTTTTACTTTTATGTTAATATGGTTGAAAATCAGTTTTCTGTCCAGACGAAAATAGTTTCACTCTCTGAAGCGGAAAAAATGCTGCCTTTTGTACAGCGAACATTACGTGAACTCCAGGAATTACATCAGGCAATCCAATTAGTTGATGATATTGAAGTAGAGCTAGATGAAGAAAGCGATATTGAATTGCAATCTGTTTCTGGGATGAAGAGAGAATATCATAAGTTGCATTATTTATTTTACTCAAAACTGGAGTTAATGGAAAGCAAAGGATGTATTGTCAAGGATTTAGAACATGGACTGATTGATTTTCGTTCTGAGTTTGAAGGAAAAAATATTTTTCTTTGCTGGCAGCAAGGAGAAAAATCAGTTCAGCATTGGCATAGTGCAGAAAGCGGATTTATCGGCAGGAAGAAAATTGTTGATCTTACAAAATAGGTGGTCAGCACGACTATACTGAAATTCTTTACATTTCGAACAGAATTTCATATATAGTTCGCTTATTGAACAAGATAATTGTTCGATTTCAATGGAAACTCACTATACATTACCGCTAGGAATTATTGGAATTGATCCAGGAACAACAGCGGCGTATGCAATTCTTCGATTAGATGGTTCTGTGATTGAGACATATTCTTCAAAAGAATTGGCATTAGGAGAGATGATCCAGCGTATTTTTGCCTGCTGCCGACCAATTCTAGTAGGAACAGATAAAGCTAAAATTCCCTCTTTTGTGGATGAATTTGGTCGAAAGAGCGGAGCAGTGGTGGTAAATCCGACTGAAGACCTGCAACGTGAGGAAAAGCGGTTGATGCTCAAAGAGTACACTTTTTCTGGAAAAACACAACATGAAGATGATGCTCTTGCCGCAGCACTGTTTACATTTCAGCAGTATCATTCACGATTAGAGAAAATTAAGCATTATTGTGAACTTCATCATGTTGAAAATCAGGATGAATTTACTGTTTTGGCGTTGAAAACAGCACTTTCTTTTCCAGGAATAGAAAATTTGCTGAAAACTCCGACCGCGCATGATACAGCTCTTGTGAAAAATGTTCTGGAAAAAAACAAAGTTCGCGAGCAGGATGTACTTATCTTGTATGAAAAGAATCTTGGACTAACGCAAGAAAATAAACGCTTGAAAAATGCGCTGGCAACATTGCAAAAATCATGGAAAGATTTAGTTGATAAAAATAGATATTTAGAACGAACGTCGGCAAGGATTACGGATAAAGTTGATTCGCTCTTGGTGTTTAAAGAAGAGCGAGTAAAGAAGCTGCAATTATTATTGAAACAAGCTGAACTGCAGCAACAGCAACTGCGAAAAAAGATTCAACAAACTCATACGTTTATTGGTGCAATGATGAATAAAAATAATATTCTTGTTAAAAAGATGGACACTTTAAGCAAAAAAGAATTTATAGTGAAGAAATCTTTGCTTCTCTTTTCCAAAGGAGATATTATTTTTGTTAAAAATACCCATATTCATTCCGATGAAGTTCTGAATGAATTTGTCAATAAAAATGTATTTTTACTTTCACCCACAAAAATAAGTACACGAGTGCAGAAAATACTTCCAACAATACAGTTTGAAGAACCATTTCTTCTAGAGGAAGAGTATTTTGGATTATTTCCGAAAGAATTAGTGGTCAATAGTTTTAATTTGCGGGTTGATATCGAGAAAGTTTTGACGGACTATCGCGGAGAGCGTGAGAATTAAGCTTCAACTTTCTTGATGGCACTCATCTCTTTGTATTTGAGACGGATTTTTTTCCCTGTTTTTTCTTCTTGAAGGATGATTTCTTTGTCTAATGTTTTGACAATATAGGTATTGCCTCTATAGGTGATAAGATCATGTTTAGCAAAATGAGCCTGGCGGAAAAGAACAGTTAAGCGGTACACATCACGTCCGTCTTTATTTCCATACAATTTAGCAGTAACAAGATACTCCCCGCCGAACTTAGCCTGTAAACGGTGACCGAGATCTCTCGTAAATGGTCCATCAGCGAGATAAATATCAATACCATTTTTTTCTTCCTCTTCTTTGGTGATATAGATGCCCTTGCGTTCAATTTCGGCGTAGACGAAATCAAGAACGAGTTCTGTTGGGTGCCGCAGCTGAAGAATGGCTTCATAGTAGCCGGGATGCTTTCCTTCCATTGTGCGGACCATGAGGTGAGGATAATGCTCTTTGTTTTTAAACGTTGTTTATGGAAATGTTTATCTTTTTCTCAATCTTCGTTATGAATCCTATACCTTTTTCTTCTCTTCAATCTGCCTCTTTTTTCTCTTTTCCGGTTCAGAAAGATAATTTTCAGAAGAGGATACTTTTTCATTACTTCTTTGCTCAAGTTCTCTTCTTGCTACTCCTGCAACTATCCCACCTTCTTTTGCTGCTTCTTTATTTTGAAGAAACCATTTTGCATCCTTCTTTCTGGCAATTTTTGTAGTAGAAGCTTCTCCTAACATAGTAAAAATTAACTCTAAATCGTTCATGTGATCACGCAAGTTCTCTTTTTCCAGCCCCTTGAATTCTTTGTATTCGTTTGGAGTCATGCCAAACGTAGCTTTGGATATTTCAGCTGTAAGTATTGCATACTCTTTTTCTTCAGTCAGGCCTCTTTTCTTCCATTCATCAGTAAGCTCATCTCTGATGGCGATTCCTCTCACTCTTTTCTCAATCCAATCATCAGAGTAACCTTTTGCTTTGTAAAGCTCTTTCATACGCTTTTGGGCTAATTCTGGGTTTTGGATTTCTTCAACTCTATCATACCCAACCTGAGCCAACCACTGTTTAAATGGCTCTGCTTTTTGGGAGGGGATAGATTGGATAATTCTAAATATATTTTTAGTATTAGCGCAGTCAGTTGCGTAGAATTTACCATCGGAAGAAGGTAATTTTAGTTGTCCGATTTTTTCGGACAGCTCAAAACCTTCTTGAATAAGCTTAAATTTTAGGTCAGACCAATACTTTCTGGCTCTATCTGTTTGCGTTAAAGCACCAATGACATCAACTACAGAGAACCACCACTCATCATTAAACCACGTGCGACGAATATTCTTCCCTTGAAATACAATAAGAGCATTCTTATCCATGCTAAAATAATGATATTTGGAATATATAAACTTTAGCCGGAGTTGACCAGTGCGAGAGTGAACTAAAGAAATAGGATTAATTTTATAAGAACGAGTTGTTTCGTTAATGTTATTGATTCCAACAAAATTAAAAATAGGTGATGAGATTCGAGTCATCGCGCCAGCAAGAAGTTTATCCATCATCTCTAATGATATTCAAGCAATTGCAATAAGAAAAATCCAGGAAATGGGTTTCAAAGTAACATTCTCAGAAAACGTGAGAGAAAAAGATGACTTTAACTCTTCTTTGATACAATCTAGAGTAGAAGATTTACATCGGGCATTTAAAGATAAAAAAGTGAGAGGGATATTAACTGCGATTGGTGGATATAATTCAAATCAGCTTCTTTCGTATCTTGATTATGACTTGATACAGAAAAATCCAAAAATTTTGTGCGGATTTTCAGACATTACTTGTTTAACAAATGCTATTTTTGCTCAAACAAATTTGGTCACATACTCCGGCCCACATCTCTCTTCGTTTGGAATGATCAAAGGATTCGAGTATACGTTAGACTATTTTAAGAAATGTCTTTTGGAGAATAATCATTTTGAATTCCTATCATCAAAAGAGTGGAGTGACGATCCATGGTTTACTGATCAGAATAACAGAAATTTCATTAAAAACGAAGGGTTCTGGTTGATTAATGAAGGGAAAGCAAAAGGAAAAATCTTAGGGGGAAATCAGTGTACGTTTAACCTTCTTCAAGGAACACAATTTATGCCTCACTTGGAGAACACCATACTTTTTCTTGAAGATGATGAAGAAGCACATCCGGAAACGATTGATCGAGATTTACAATCAATCATTCATCAACGTGGATTTGATAAAGTTAGAGGAATTGTGTTTGGACGTTGCCAAAAAGCAACGAAGATGACACGAGAATTATTAACAGCAATTATTAGAACGAAAAAAGAATTAAATAAGATTCCAATCATTGCTAATGTTGATTTTGGTCATACAACTCCAACAATCACGTTTCCAATCGGCGGGACAGCAAGGCTTGAAGTAAATAAAAGTAAAGTAAAGTTAGAAATTTTACAACATTGATTAAAGCTTCATCTACCATAATCCTCTAGAATTAAAGCTTTATTTGTAGAGTACAAAAAGTTTCAAAAAAGTATCTTTAAAAAGTAAATTCTTTTGTCTGAGGGGATTGAACATTGAGGTGAAATAAATATGAAATGGCTTAGATTTCAAGTGTTAATGGTGTTTTTAATGGCGGTTCTTGTTGCTTCTGTCTTTGCAGAGGAAACAGGTTCAGATTCGGATACATCTGATCAATCTGATGATAGTGTGAATGAACGACGAGTAGAACGGGTGCAAAAAATGGAAGAGCGCCGAGAAAAAGTGGCGGAGATTAGAGAAACGTGGGAAGGAATCCGCGACAGAGTCAAGACCGTTCGTGAAGAACATCGGAATGTACGAAGTACGGTTAATGAATTGAAAGATAAAGTTCGAGGTTGTCGGAAAGAAGGAAATTGTACGGCTCCAAAAATGGAGTTGAAGAGAGGAGTACGTCTTCATCTATTGAAAACAGTAGAACTCATTGACCGATCATTGGAAAAATTACAGCAGCGTGTTGAGAAAGCCGAAAAGCTATCTGTTGAGGAAAAAGAAAGACTTTTGGCGTCAATTGCGTCATTAGAAGAAAAATTAACAACTCAACAGCAGGCAGTGGAAGCGATGACAGCAAATGCGACTAACGCTGAAGTTCGGGCAGCAGTTCAGGATTTGAAGAAGTTATGGCAAGACGTGCGGACAGAACAACGCCGGATGATCAGTGTCTTATTGAGCTCTAAAGTTGATACAATTATTGAAAAACAAGATACATATCGGCAAGGGATGGAAGAGCGTATTGCTGAAATCAAAGCATTAGGAAAAGATACGACTGTACTCCAAACACATTTAGATGAGTTTGTTCGAATTCAAACGGAGTTAAAGCAAAAAGCAACAGAATTGACTGAAGGAGATACTGAGGAATCTCTGCGGGCAATTCATGCGTTGGCGAAAGAGAATAAAGAGCATCTCCATTTGTTCTTGAAAGAGTATCGTTCTTTGAAAGGAGAAACTGCTGAGGAGTAAAATAAGTTTATAAATTCTTTTTTCTTTTCTTTTTTTTATGAAAAAAATAATCTTGGTTTGTTTAGTGTTGCTTTTTGTGGTCAGCTGTTCTTCACCAGAATTGACAGATCAATCAGCCCCTGCCGAAAGCTTAGGTATAGGAGATACAACTGTGGAAGAATTAGAGGATTTACAGATTGACTTAGAAGAGGATGTTTCTTTTGAGGAGGTTAATGATCTTACAATATTGGATTAATCTTCTTTTTTCTTTTCTTCAAGGATAGAGTCGGCCATAAAATTATATTTTAGTTCTTCAAAAGCGAAAAGAATCTCATAGGTCTTGATAATGTCTTCAAATTGTTCTTTAATGCCATTGATAACGTGGTGGAATTCTGGTAGATTTCTAGTAATGACATAGATGATATAATCATAATATCCTACCGTTTTTGTTGCCCAGAGGATTGAGCCTTGATTTTTAAGATAATGTTCAAAGCGAGTGATGCCTTCGCTGGTGTAATTCAGTTTAATTAGTAAGGAATTGATCATCAGGCCGAGAGAGGCATAATTGACAACCGGACGATAGCTGAGGATATATTTGTGCTGCTCTAATGATTTTATGTGGTAGGGAACTGTATCTTTTGAAACGCCTAATTCATGGGCGAGGGAAAGGTTTGTTTTGCTCGCATCACGTGAGAGGGCGTGAAGAATTTGAATATCATGGGGCATTATTTTTTTATCTGAAGTTGTTTTATTTGATACGGAAGTTGCTGATGAAGCCGTTTTCTTCTCTTTAAGTTGAGGGAAGTATGCAGAGGGAAGAACTTCCGAACAAATTGTCTGAAGTAGGATGAGAATTTGATCGTCCCTCATCCGCATCCCCTCAATAAGTTGATGATAATACTGAAGAAATTCTTGTTCATTTTTGGCCATGATTGAGATTTCAAGATTATATTTTCCGCTGTACACAATAAGAGCGTTGACAAAAATGGCATGTTGCGCACGGGCAATGATTTCTCGCTCCTGTGAGGGAATATGAACTTCCATGAAAATATGATATGATTTATAGCCTAATTTTTGAATATTAATGACCGTACGAGAACCACGGAGGAGATTGTGTTCATGCATCATTTTTAAGCGATATTCAACTGACTGACGAGAGAGAAGGCAGGTTTTAGCGATTGACGAAAGAGGTTGACGATAATTATGAATAATTTCTCGTAAAATACGCCAATCTTTGGCATCAAGAGAAACGAGTTCAAGTTGAGAAGTCAATACACGCATTGTAGTAAATTAGATTACTTAATATATAAATGTTTAGCTATTTTTCTATTTTCTTGCTGTTTTGTTTTATATAATTCTATTACTAAGAGTTATTATTAGATATGTACCTCCTCTTCTTGGCGGAAGGGAGAGACAAACATGACAAAGACAAACATTGAATTGGCGTTCTACGGAACGCGGGGAAGCTGCCCTAAAGGACGCCCTGAATTTATGGAATTTGGCGGTGATACGAGTTCTTACACCTTGCGCTTAGGTGAAGCACTACATCTTCTGGATGCAGGAACAGGAGTCCAAGAAGCATTGAATGAGCAACTGACGCCAGGAACAGAACGAGTGGAAATTGATCTTACTCATCCACACTTAGATCACATTAACATGGGATGTGCTGGTCAAATTTACTTTAACAACGTTCCAGGAGCGATTCAAATCGTGGGTTGCGAAGGGACAGAACGAGCATTGAATAAAGTCTTTGATGGTGAATTCCTCTGGCCTGTTGATTTTGAACACATGGGTGGTATAAACAAAGTTATTACTGAATGCCGTGGCAGGGAAGAATTCCAACATCCTGGCTATAATGTAAGAACATTGCGAAACTGGCATCCACGCGGACCTACTCGTGATGGAGATGGGGGTTCAATTGGCTTCCGTTATGATGTCCAGACAACTGAGGGAGGTATTTACTCTGTAGCATATGTCTCCGATATGACGTTCCGCTACGATAACAAAGGACAACCTCTTCTAGGTTCAGAACAAAGAATCAATGAATTTGTGCGGTTTGTACAAGGAGCAGATGTTCTTATTGCGGACACACAATATAGTGAAGATGACTTTGCAAAAATGCCATTCTTGAAAGGCTTTGGCCATCCCGCGTTGGAAGAAGTCATCGACTATGCAACACGAGCAGGAGTGAAATTGCTTTTGGGAACGCATCATGACACGAAACAAACTGATGAATTGTTGAGGAAGAAAGAACAGTTTGGACAAGAGTACGGACGTAGTGTTGGTTTTCAAGGTGATTTTGGAATGGCACGACAAGAAGAACGAATAGTTGCTCCCTATCGAATAGCTGCCTAAATTAATGCTTCCGCCCAAGAATATGTATGCCCACTCTCCTTGGGGGAGGGTGGAGCATTTTTCTTTTTCTTTGTGCGGAATAAAATTTTCTCTTTTTCCTTGGCGGAAGGGAGAAAACAATGGTTTGGAAAACAGATTCGTTTTATACCGGAAACTATGAGCCACGGCGATTACCCGTTGCGCAACCGTATCAGCAAGGTTCAGTCATCGCTCATGTTGAACGGGTGGAGAAGCAACGAGTTTCAAGACAGCGAGAGAATGAAAAAGTTGAACGATTGTTTAGAATTGATGACAATATTTTAGGATACAATCTTGACGGGCAAAGAGTATTTGTCCGCTGTCAGCAAAATGAACGAGCATTTGATGTGTATATTGCGCTGCCTTTTGTCAAAGGAATGACCGAACGTGAGACAGGTAGAACCATGATTATTCTCGGAAGTGAAGCTCATCATGGAGAGGCCATGGTCAAGCAATTTCCCGGAGCAGTCTGGAATGATGTTGAGGATCAGAGGAGTTATGGCAATACCATTCGCTGGATTAATGTCGGTGATACAACGCAAGGATTTATTGGGATGGATTACAATCCAAATGCTGCGGCTGACAAAGGAGTGGCGACTTCTCTTGACGATGTATATTTTGTTGCCCGAACATTGGTGGGGATTGGGTATGATACCCGAAAGCGATTGTTCTTGTTGAAACCACCGTATATTGTTGAACGAGAAGAAGGCAAAGTACTACGCCAACGAGGTTTGAACACGTTGGACGATTATTGCCGCCATCATTAATTCCTACTTCCGCCAAGGAAGATGCCTGCTCTTCTTTTCAACTGAAAGGAGGGGCAGGCACATTTTTTTAAAGTACTTCGAAGAAGGTAATGTGTCCTAAACTTTGATTATACAACTTCTTAAATAATCATAATTAGAAAGCAAGGAAGGATTCATTTCTCTCTTTATATCAATTAAATGTACATGCCGAAATCCCTGATGGTCAGCATAATTTCCTCTCTCTACTAAAGAATTGTAGACTCTTTGCATCATTGTTATAACCATAAAAGAAACTACTCCACCGTTAGCTTCAATGGTTGTAGCTACTTGTTGCATTTTGCTTCGACAAGTTTGATCATCAATAACGGCTTCTAGTTTTCCAGTCTCATCAGAATGAGCTGTGTTGATGTAATGGCCGATAATTTTTTCTTCCCTAAGATTTAAAATATCATCACCATCAAAAAATATGAAAACATTACTACTACCAGTATGAGTATAACCTAACATAAATCGAAAAAAGGATAACGCTTTTTATACTTTTATTCAAAAATTAAAGATTCTCTTAAGCAGCATACGCTCTAGGCTCATTCGCGCTTTGATATTGTCCTTTCTGAAACGGAATGACAATCGCAAGAGGTTTCTCTTGGTGATTGCCTCGATCTGTTCGTTGCTGTTGTTCTCGCTGACCAGAAATTTCATGCAGTTGCTGATATCGTTGACGTTCAGGTCCTTCAGCATGCTGCATTTGCTGTGCAAAGTAGTCTTTCAACAGTCCTTCGACATCTGCTTCAGCATCATAACCGGCGGCGTGAGCTAATTCATGGCTTAAGACATATTCAACCATACTCTGAGGGTCAAGATGATATCGATCAGCCATTTCTTGAACTCGTTCTTCAAAAGAACGACCGTTATAGTTACCGACCAGAACGCCTTCAAGTCCGTTATGAATGACGGCGGCGACAGCATGGTCAGGTAAGTATCCTGCACCAACACCTCGAAGAGCAATAGGATTTTTCCCATGCCGTTGAAGATAATCAGTAAGATTATGACCTTCTTGTGATGCTAAAAATTGTTCTACACGACCATACATATCTGTTGCGTGTGCTTGTTGAGTTGGATCAATTGATCTTTGGACAGAATCATCGTTAGCAGCAGCCCAAGGCTGGTGGTAAAGTTGTTCATCTAAATTTTGTTGTTGTGACATTTCTTTTCTCATATGGTGCTCAAAGGCAAAGAAGATTAAAAGTGTTGCGGAAAGAAGTGGGACGTTTTGGTCAGTTCACCGTTCTTCCATACGCATCACGTTGGGTAAGAGGTAAACGATCTTCTCTGGGCTGTCGGCCAGGAGTGATTCGTTGTTCTTCTCTCTGGTAGGGATTAGGTGCATCGGGTTGAATTTCTGAATCTGGTGGAGACATCTGCCGGCGCAAAGCTTGACTAAACTGTTCACGAGAGAGAGGAGTATACCCAGTCACACCATCAAATACTTTTTTCGGCTGAGGAACTATATTTCTTCCATCGGGAGAGAGGACACCATAATTCCCATTGCCAATGTCAACAACTGGCCCGCCCTGATTAACATAATTTTGCAGATTGTCACGAAGTTCATCTGCAAGAGCAGCACGTTCTTGTTCAAGTGCTTGTGGTGTCTCGCGGGCAGGCATTTTGATGCCTAACAATTTTTCTAATTCCGAAGAAGTACGTTTTCGTGGAATGTACGATGAATCTTTCACAAAGAGGCCACTACTTTCAAGATCATCACTCGTAAGCAATCCCGTTGAACCTTGTTGAGCAAGTGTTTTAGCCCAAAGTCCGATGGCTTCTTCATAGAGAAAAGTGCGCTTTGCTCTGTAACCTTGAGGGGCATGGACTAAGGCCATCTCGGTGAAGTCTTTAGCAGTCAGTCGGGATAAGATCATTTGTTGATGGGTTTTCTGAATGTGTTTCTGAACATGACGGACGACTGAAGAACCCCAATCGTAGGGAATCATCCCATCGTTCACACGAAGTAAACGGCGAAGGTCACTTGAATCAATGTCATAGGCAAAACCAAGAACGGCATTTTGATAAAATTGACGTTCTTCATCATTGCGAGCTAAGCGATCAATATCAACACGAACAGCAACGGCGGCTTTCTTCACGAGCAATTGCTGAGCTTTAGTAATTTTTTCATCTAATGATGTTTGTTCATGCTGTAATGAATCAAAAATAAGTTTCAAATCTTCGCCGCGCTGTTCGACATATTCATTAACAAGCGCGAAATTCTGACGGACACGTTGATCTTTTTCTTGAGCAGAGCGAAGAGCAGCATAATTAAATGACATGCCTCTCTTAACTAATGACTGAGTAGGATCGAGATCACGAACATCGCTAAAAGAAGGTTTGAAGTGATCAAGAATAACCTCGCCGACTTTTTGAGAGGTTACTTTTTTGGCATTATAATCAGGAGTGTGGATAGCATGAAGCATAACTGTTTGAGTTCCATCGTAGTGATCAAGAATATGATATTCCTGAACGTGTTGAATATCTCCGGTGTCAGTATCAGCATCCACCGTACAGAAACCTGCACGGAAACCTTTGTTGTGATGACGAGCGCCAACACCAGGACTTACTTCTAAAACACCATATTGGTTGAAAACCATTCTAAACCGATCGTGTTTGTGACCAGAAAAAATTGCTTTCGGTAATGGTTGACCTTGGACATATAACTGTTTAAGAGTCCGTTCTGCCCAACGAGTACCGAGATCTATGTGATCATCAACATCTGTTCGGGGAGTCCAAGGAACGTGTGAAATAATCCATTGTGGTTGTTTAGCAAGAACTTCACCCCACTTGGAATGATGATATTGTTCGGTCTCCGGATGATCTGCACCGGCATCGTTTTCTGCTCCGAGTTTTAAAGGTAGTCGAAGTCCTGGCCGTGAACCTCCGCCACCCGTAACGCCCATGGTGATGCCGTCAAGAGTTCGAACTCCATTGAGCATATAACCTTGACCAAGCGCTTTTTCTAATGAACTTGTACGATCCCAGTTGCCCGCAGTAACAACACCAAGGTTCATACTAGAATTGTTGACAAGGTTAGCAAGATATTCATATTGACCGCGTGATACTTTTTCTGCGGTTCTAATTGCATTGTCATGAGCCTTTGCAATACTCTTAATTTGCTCATCGGAATAACGACCCTGAAGAGCATCAGCGTGAACTGGACTTTGAGATTCTAAAAGATGCTGAAGAGCAAGTTCTGCGCGAACATTAGCATCTTCTGTCAATGGAGACAGAGAATGATAGGAAATATCACCTAAATGATTGAAGTGTTTTGCACCGGCTCGGACGCCAGCATTGACAATAGCTTCGAGATGTTCAGATCCGTGCGTATCTGTTGCAAAGAGATATCGTTGTATGCCACCCATTTTATGGGTGTAGAAGAGGGTTTTGTTTATAAATGTTTTGATGTATTTACTACTTATTAGTGTTTAAAATAACGAAAACAATTTTTCTTTCATTTGGGCAAGAAAAGTGACCTGGACTTGACCGATTTTCTTGAGAAGAAGTTTTTTATTGATTTTAAAAATAGTGTCAACTTTGACAACACAAAGATCGTGAAGTTCGCCAGAAAGAAGAGTTTCTGGAGAGATCAAGAGAGTATATTTTTCTTTGGTGAGATTTGAGGTGATAGCACAGACGATGACGTCATCTGAGGAAGAGTTAAAATTATTGTGCGAGACAACAAGAACAGGTCTTACTTTCTGACCGCTTAAGTCTGAGAAAGGAAAAGGAACAAGCCAAATCTCACTTTGGTTTACAGATATTTTTTCCATACCTTATCATCCTGAGAATTAGACCACACATTCAAGAGGTTTTTTTCGGCAAGAACTTGCCAGCCTTCTTGTTCTGAATCTTTCTTCTTATGATCTTTGAGTCCTTCTAAGAAGTCATTCTCTCGTTCTACAATAAGCTTATTTTCTTTCTCAATGACAACTAAAGTTGAACCTTCAACGATCTGCAAGTGTTTACGGATATTTTCAGGAATGACAATCTGACCTCGCGATGATACTTTAACAGTTCCAATCATAATATGAATAGTAAGAACATACTTATTTATAAGATTTGTGGAGAATTATGGATTATTGTACTGACTCAAACGCCCCACCTCTAACCATAAGATATATAATATATAAACACTCTATTGTGGGGTTACAAACGGATTGTCTCAGGAGGAAAGATTCACATGATAAAGAAAAATGCATCCAAATCATTTAAGCCTAAAAATATCAAAGCGGTTGGCCAGCCGGAACAAGCTGGAACGAGCGTTGAAAATGTTCTTCCCCCTTCTTCTATGCCTAAACTTCCTCCGGAAATGGAAAAGAAACTCCAAGCGTTGAAGGAGAAGCTTGATGTTTTCAAGAAACAATTATTAGAAAAGTTTGGTGATTATATCGTTGGAATCACACTTCTTCCTCCAGAAAAACCGTTGCCAAAACCAGGAGAAGATCCTGCGAAGGTGATGACTCCTCCACCTCTCGATGAGAAGAATCAGAAACTCGACATTTTAGTTGTTGTTGATGACACGACATCGAAAAAGATGACCAAAGATGAGTTGTACAATAAGTTCTCCGGTATTGTCAAAAAAACAGCTGAAGAAGTTGACAAAAATATTAACGCCCAAAGTATGTTATTGACAGATCTATGGTTGAATTGTTATGATGCCAAATATGATGTGAATCGTTTGATTTCGATGGGAGCGCCGATTTATGACACCGGAATGCTTGCCGCCATTAAAATTGCAGAAATTCACAAAAGCATGGTTATTAAGAAATTTGAGAAGTATATTCTCAGTTATGTTCTGGCGGGCTCATTGACACAAGGGCGCGCAACACCGACGTCGGACATTGACGTCTGGATCGTGATTGATGATACCGATGTCAAAAAAATGACCAGAGTAGAATTAAAAGACAAATTACGTGCGATCATTATTGGAATGGGAATCGAAGCCGGAGAAATGACCGGGATCAAGAATAAATTGAATATCCAAGTTTATATCTTAACCGATTTCTGGGATTCATTAAAAGAAGCGAATCCAATCATCTTTACATTATTGCGTGACGGTGTCCCATTCTATGACCGCGGGATTTTCATGCCGTGGAAACAATTGTTACGCATGGGTCGAATTAAGCCTAGTCGAGAAGCAATTGACTTATTTATGAGCAGCGGCGAGCAAAGTATTAGCCGAGTCAAGTTAAGACTCAAAGATATGGGAATGGAAGATACATATTATGCAATCTTAACTCCATCTCAGGCAGCAATTATGCTGTATGGATTACCTCCTCCAACACCGCGTGAAACACCCGAAGTAATGGAAGATATTTTTGTCAAGAAAGAAAAGATGCTCGAACCAGAATATGTAAAGATTTTGAAAAATAATGTGGAAATCCGTAAGAAAATTGAACACGGCGATAAAAAAGAACTAACGGGAAAAGAATTAGACGATTTAGTTTCCGATGCAGAGAAGTTTCTGAAACGAATCAGAGAACTGTTTACAGAAATAGAAGCGCTTCACGATAAGAAAAGTGTAGTATTATTGTACGATGAAGTCATGACCCTTGTTCGTGATATTTTGAAAAGCGAAAAAGTAGAGAAAGTTCGTGATGAAGATATCGTGAAAGTCTTTGAAGAGCAGATGATTACAACAGGTAAGATTCCTTCACGTTATTTACGCGATGTGCAGGAGATTGTGGACATCAAACAGAAGCATGATGAACATAAGCTCAACAAAAATGATATTGAACTTGTCCGCAAAAATACCGGAGGATTAATTCGGTTTTTAGTCGAGCAGATTCAACGCAAACGTGGAAGAGAACTGGAACGAGCGAAAGTACGGGTGAAGTATGGCGACAAATATGGAGAAGTCGTTTTACTTGAAAAAATGGCGTTTGTCATCCACGATATTGATGCAAAAGAACTGCGTGTAGAGAGAGCAGAAATACAAGCAGATGGAGGCTTAGGACCGCTGGTTGGAAGTTCCATGAAAGAATTGGAAGAAGCGCTTGTGAATCAAAAGTTTCCTGCCCGCGTGTTTATCAAAGATCCGATCTTCGAGGATTTGAAAACGATCTTTGGACGACATGTTGAAGTACTTCTTAGTTACTAATTGGTAGTAAATTTAGAAAAGTTTATATAGTTTTATTTTTTCTATTTTAGTTATGTCAATTACTCTCTATGAAGGAAAATGTGATTATTGCAATGGAAGAGTTTCACCTAGAAACAATGCAGTATACTTTAATGGACTGTTAACTGCTCTCCAAGATGGAAGATATCCAAATGAATTCATAGCCAAGGGAGCACTGCTTGATCATCTTGGATATCATGGATTATATAGACACCTAATGCCAACAGCAGATTGTCATGGGAGTCGATCAAGACAAAGTGTCTTACAACCCAAGTTTGACAGTTTGCCAATTAATTCCACAGAAAAACTTAATTGACAGTTTGTGATTTATTTGTCATTTTCTACGTTTCCGCCGCTTTTTTAGCCAAAATTAAAGTG
>Ga0209211_10001603_pt1 | contig 42144 bp, 40 predicted proteins | sample RifGroA2_FD_183992 | JGI IMG/M metagenome (GOLD analysis project Ga0209211, IMG submission 183992) | Groundwater microbial communities from Rifle, Colorado, USA - Groundwater A2 (SPAdes) (version 2) | ecosystem: Environmental > Aquatic > Deep subsurface > Groundwater | place: Rifle, Colorado...
CGAACTCCGGATCTGTTGTCATGGTTTGTCTCCTCGGTGGGGATTACATCAAAACAATGTCGTACTGCTCTAAACACAAATTGTTTTTTCTTTTTATTCAATTATCTGCAAAAGTGTCGACTTGGCTTTCTAGCCACTAGCTACCCATCTAGCTACCCATTGATCACAAGCATCACTGTATTTCGATTTTAGAGTGCTTTCAACCGAATAGTACTCACCTCAGGTTGATGCCTTTCGAATGAGCACGAGCGGACGATCCCATTTTACTCCACTTACCTTCGCACCTTTTTCTAGGCGTGGTCAGCGACTCACATCTCAATTCTCAGCAGCCGCGTTTTGTCAAGACGCGATATTCGTTGGCTTTCGCGTTTGGACTGGATTTCCGAATCTCTTCAGAATCCGTTTCACCGTGAAACGCCACTGATCAAGGAGGATCAACAATCGATGAGAAGCAAGGACCTGAAAGAGTTCGACGACTTGCCGAACGCTGCACACGTGGACGTCCAAGTCGTCGCCATTCTGTTCGGATGCAAGCCGCCAACAGTTTGGTCTCGACTCCGTAAAAACGAATTACCGCAACCAAAAAAGTTCGGTTCCCACACCCGCTGGAATGTCGGCGAGCTGCGTACCGCGCTGAACACCAAGAAACCATAAAGGAGAAATCGACAGCACCTGTGCGGCGAAAAAGAATACTGAAATTGAAACATCAAAGAAAGGAGTAACACAGTAAAACTAGCGTACCCACCGGCATAAAGTGAATCTAGGGCCCGGATCCACACATGCCAGCATTTCCGAAATCGAATCCACGTTGTGGATCGACGTTTCTGCATCATCCTTTTTCAAGGGTCAATTTTTATGAGCAATAAACAAGCATCATCGGTTGCATCTTTTTCAACCGCTCTCCCGATTCAACAATTCTTGTTTCTTGGCAAGGGGGCAAAAAAATGAACCCTCGCCAAACTGAATTCCCTTTTTACTGTTTTCCCCCCGTGGCTCAAGAATCAGGCTGGGAACTGATCAAAAACATTGGCATTCCAACAGAAATGGCTGCAGCATTACTCCTGCCAAGCATGGCTGCTTCAGTTCAGGGGTGCTTTGACGTAGAGCTAGCCCCTAGCATGCGTGTGCCGCTGTCCTTGATGACGATGATAGTTGCTCCAAGTGGGACCGGGAAAACCCCTGCCCAAGATCGGCTTACTTCCGGCATCAAAAAATTTGAAGACGAAATGCGTGAGCAATTCGATGGCGATTGGATTCAGTACCAATCCGCCACGGACGCCCATACCGCCGAGCGCAAAGCCATCTTGGGTCTGCTTAAGGAACAAACGAAAGCGGGCAAAGATACTGCCTACCTGCGTCAACAGCTAAGCGAACTCGATAGTAGTGCCCCACCCATGCCAAAGCTGGTCAAGATCATTGCCAAAAACACCACATTGGCTGGAATTGAAGATCGCCTTTCATCAAATTGGCCGAACATCTTGGTTCCTCAGGATGAAGCGGCTCACTTTCTTGAAATTCGATTCGAGGAGCAGCTCAGCGCTGCCAACTCAACTTGGTCAGGATCACCAATCGCCGTCGACACTGGCAAACGGAAATTTTTTGTCAAAGAGCCACGCATCACCTGGCTTCTTCAGGTGCAACCGAAAGCCTTCGAGCGATTCAAGAAGAAGCTTGGCCCCAGGCTCACGGATGAGGGATCAGCGGCACGTATGCTTTTCACCTACGTTGAACCCAGCCAGTACCAGCCCGGACCATTGGCCAATCAACAATGGGGCGCAACTGAACAGTTCAACCAACTCTGTTATGAGCACCTTCATTCAAGCGTGAGCGAAACAGGAAAACCTGTTGCAAAAAAGGTCCTAAAACTTGACGCCCAAGCGCAAGCCTTGTTGGACCAAGAGCGTCAGCGCATCAAGACGTTGAAATCCCCAGGAGGCCCCCTCTTTGACCAACAGGAATTGTGCGCCAAAGCCCACGATAACACTCTTCGAATCGCGGCCATTCTCCATGCCTTCAGCAACAGCATGGGTGACATTTCTGGTCAAACCATGTTGAATGCAATTGAAATTTTCACTTGGTTCGCAAACGAACAAATCCGTGTTCTGACCCCGGCGCCAAAACCTCCGCAAGAATGGTGCGATGCGAATCTGTTACTGCGTTGGTTTGCAAATTTCGTACGCACGCACAACCAGATCTGCATTCAGAAGAATCACCTCCTGAAGCAAGGGCCTCGCGCAACCCGTAGCTCTCCTCGCCTCAATGCAGCACTGCTGTTGTTGTGGCAGCAAGGCCTCCTTGAAGAGCGAGTCCAGGAGGGATCAAAGGCCGTTTACATTCTATTGAACCCGGGTGCCTTTCAGCCGTACCAAATCGCACAACTCCTCAACCAGAACCTCGCTTTTCCAAGTTAAGAGGTGAAACAGGTGGCTACAGCGGCGACAGTAGCCGCTGTAGCCATGCGTTGGGGCAGGACTGTGCTCAATGATGGGCTAGGGAATGCCACATCTGGCTGTTCGAGAGTGGCGAACTCAACTCTTGGCAGGGAAACGCTCCCCCATCACTCTGCATCGTTTGCCACAACTCGGTATATGTCGAAGAAATTCAAAGCACCTGGAAATTCGGGGGGTGAATTTCGGTATACAAACCAATCCAAGGAAAAAACAAAGGCGTGAGTTAAGGTTAAATTAATAATATATATTCATATGTATTATTAACCCTATCGCTGCCTATCTCAAACTATACTCACCCAAGACCGAGAACGATCGTCAGCCATTTACGTTCCAGCCATCGTATTTCATGGAAAATTAATTTTTTAATAGATCGGTATACATGCTTTGGGAATTCACCCAGTCAATTACCAGGAGCATGGAAATGAACGAATCAAAAAACAACAAACACATGGTTAAGAGCACCTCGACATATATCGACCAACTCTTAGAAAACCATTCAAAGATTCAAGTCATCCGACTGGATCTGAGCTATACGAAGAAACACGCCAGAGAGGCATCGCTGGAAGAGATCAACCAGGATCTGAAGCACCTGCTCAACAATCGCCGGACCAAGCCTTCCATATTCGAGAACATGGTCGGTTACATTGCCAAGCGGGAATATACGGAAGACAAAGGACCGCACATCCACAGCATCTTCATCTACGACGGACAGAAGATCCGTAAGGATGCCCACAAGGGTGATCAAATTGGCGAGTACTGGAAGAATGTGATTACCGACGGCAAGGGTATTTACCACAACTGCAACCGAGAGAAAGACAAGTACCCCGAATGTGCTCTAGGGATGATTGACCATACGGATGATGCCAAACAGACAGTGCTGAAAGAGAAGGCCATCGCCTATCTGTGCAAGGAAGAGCAAAGCGTTGGCCCGATCAAGGAATCAGGAAATGAACGCTCCTTTACCCGGGGGATATCTCCTCGGAGGAAAAGCAATGCGGGTAGACCCCGTCTGTACGATTCGTCAGGTCAATTGAACAGCACATTGGAGGACGAGAGCATTGCCCCAGAAAGCCAAGAGTATCCCGACGATCAAAGCACTGATTAGAACCGTGAGAAAGCACTTGACCTCGCTGTACAGGTCAAGTCGCTTGTTGTTCAGTGGGAACTACTGGAGGACCTGGTGGGCGGTCTGGATATCTGCCAGAGCCGCAATCTGATGGAGTATCCGATGATGGCAGCTTTGCTGAATTCCGGACGAGCTCATTAAATGGGATCTAAGTCATAGCCCTAGGAAATGGCGAAGCACAGCCCAACAGCGGCCAAGGAACCCAGGGATCCCTTGGGCGGCCTTGAGACGGTTGGTTGCTTCAACATAGGCGATTTTTGCCTCCCGGTCGGATTCTTTGACACGCTGGATCTGTTTGTCCGACATGCCACCGCTCCAGACAACCTTATTCTGCCGGATCCAGTAATGCGAACGGCACTTGAAACTCCAGTTGCCGATCGACGGCGATAGTGAGACTGACTTGCCATGCCGGGCCAGCGACCATTCAGCCGGGTTCAAGGGAGTGACAACCTCCTCGCCGCATCCGCAACAGCATCGATGTAGCGCAATCTGATAGCGCTCGCAGATGTAGAGGACCCCGTCCTCCAACTGCTCAGGGATTACCTCTACATCGATTGGATGAACCGTTACTGCCCTCATGCCGCAGTCCATGATGCCGGCACCATCTCATCCCGGGTCAACGCTTGGTCGTTGATTGAGAAGGTCAAGTGATGGGCGTTACGAACATCCTGGTAAAAGCCACAAAACTGCTTCCACTTCAGGACGGCGAAAAGGGCATTGAGGGCGTTCATATCAGCAACCTGGATATTGCTACGGTACAGATCATTGTCGCCATCTGCTTGGAGCGGAGCGCGGCTTGCGAAATGGTCCGATTTCTCGGGCGTACAGAGTGTGGCCCGGCACGTACCCAACAGCGTAGATAGATCCGGAAGGTGGTGCAGGTCCATGCCAGTATCAACAAAAGGGATGCCCGCCGCGATCAGGGAGTCCGAGATCTCTTTTCGCGCTGCTGCATTGTCGATACACAGGAACACAAAGTTGAATCCAGCCAAGTCGGACAGATTCTCCTCAGTCACCCGACAAGGATGGCTGACAATCCCCTTGTGCATTGCGCCGTACATCGCCGCAAAGTAATCCACCTTGAGGGGCCGCGTAGCCAGTTCCTCGAGGGTTGCCGCCCCTGGGGCGCGGAAGGCATTGTGCTGGTCGAAGGTGTCTCCGTCGAAAAGATGGATTTCCCGGACCGGCGTTTTGGCGACTTGATCCAGTACATAGGCCCCGGTCCCGCCCAAACCTACGATGGCTACCCGCTCCATCGAAAGCTTCGAAGACACCGCCAGGATGCCCGCACGGCTCGATGCGAAGTCCCAATAGTGGAAGATCGAATGCTCTTCTACCGGAACGACTACTTTGCCGGTAAAGGGAGTCGCCTGGTTATCGATGGCGCGGGCCTGGTTCCAGATAACCGTGATGTAGTGCAGCATCTTGCTGGAGTAATCCGGGAAGCCGGAATTCATATACTCCTCCGGCTTGTTTGAGAAGCGGTAATTGGCGACAAACCCTTCCCAGAGAGGACAGTTCTCGGAATGGCGGAGCACCTCAAGGGGACGACCATCATGCTTGTGGGGGAAGTCACCGACAAACCAGACCTGGTGGTCTGTTGGCCTCCCAAGGGAGCCCGGATTGCCATTAAGGTTGGTCACCAGAATCCCGAGCCGAACTTGGCGTTGCGAATCCAAGTAGGGCACCGAATGCACAAGGAGATGGCCGTTACGGACCTCAATTTCCAACTGGAGGTCCTGCAGGCGCCGGAGGTCCGGATCAAGAACGATTGGTCTTGGTGACATTGAACACCATCCCTTCCTTGAGCGGAGTGTGTTGGCCACTGACCAGGGTTCCGTCCTTCCCGTGGGGGGATGAGTAGGTCACGGTGAAGTCGACCAAATCGCTGGGGGTAATACCGGGGAAGGCGATCCCTACAACGTCCTCATAGGTGATCTGATGCCCGGAGAACTCCCTGGGGCGACCGTTGACGATGATGGTGTAGGTCTTGTTTTGACCGGGTGCTGCTTCAGATTTGCTGTTTTCCATTTATAGCCTCTTTTAATGTGATTCTGGAACGCTACCGACACGGATGTGTCAAATAGCGCGTCAAATAGTAGATAGAGGCTGGCAATGTGTCAACTAGTGTGTAAAATAGTGATTGTGGGCGTGACAGCTAGGCCAACATTGGCAAGCGCAACCACCTATGAAATGGGGAGAACAACGTGACCAATTCGCTGACTTCGCTAGGGACATGGGCTAATGCCCCACTCGCCCTGGTTGTAGCGCAGGTCTGTTATACGCCGACACCGGAAACAGATTTTCGGATCGTCGCCAATCTAATTAAAGAGGCACTGGGCAATCGATTTTCCATGGACAACAACGTCGAGCAGTTGGCGTTCGTCCTTGGCGCAGATGGAGCCCCTAGCATCACCAATGAGCCAACCTGCGTTGGTGTCGACCTCATCAGCGAGGACGCACGGACCTGCTTGCGCATCAATAACGGGGCGATAACCTTCAATACATCCGATTACCGGGGTTGGGAAGAATTTATTGCCGAATGGGAAGCCATGCTGACGGTGCTAAATGCGACGGGCCCCATTACGGCAACCCGTATCGGCCTGCGCTATCTGGACTTTATTCTTCCAAGCGCTGGGAGAAAGCCGGAAGAGTATGTGATTGATGGCATTGGGAAATCTCCGGCCTCCCTGGGGCAAGCGCCCATTAGCGTCTCGTTATACGAATACGAGCGCGAGTCGGATGGACGCCTACGCGTTCAATACAGCCGAGGCTTTGGCCCCCCCATGACCCCACCGGACCTGCAGGGGACCGCGGCGCCGTATCCTGGCCTGATGGCTCGGTACCAGGGTGCGGAATCGGCCATTCTGGACATGGACCGCTACGCCATGCTGAACAAGGGCATGACTGCGAGCGAGTTGGCAATCGAATTCAGCAAACTTCACACCGATCTTTCGGAATCCTTCCAGCATATCATTTCGCCTTTGGCATTAGTCGAATGGCGTGACGAAACCAAGGAGGGCTAGCATGCAGCAGTATCAAATCAATTCGAAAAAAGGACGGCAAGAGTGGCTGGCCAGGATGGGGGCTGGCGCCCCTGTCCCAACCTCCGATAACGCTTATGGAACCGGCTGGGATATCGCTGCAAAGGACGCAATCACGTACTTGCTGTATCAGCGCGTCCTGCAGGATGTTGTCCCATCTGACAACAGCGGGGTTAATTACCCGGTCTACCGCATTTTTATTCGTCCATCTGATTGCGCGTCCCCGGTGAGGGGTACTCCCAATCTAATAGACTACACGGCTGGCGTCCGCGCCCAAGTTCGTTACTATTTGACGAATTCAACCGCCGCCACGGCACAACCATCAGTCGCGCAGGTATCGCCGTCGACTATTGTCGATCTGGTGAGGAATACCTTTGCTTTGACCATCCGGGACGCTGCCGATGTCTTTCAAGTATCTAGGCCGACGATTTATCAGTGGCTAAAGCTCGAATCTATCGACCTGATCCGTTCCAGTGCTGACCGTGATCGCCTCAAACGGCTGTATAGCATTGCCATGGCTTGGACATCCCGGCCCAAGCTGAGCGGGCGCTGGTATCAACTGGTCCTGCCTTCTGGGCAAACCTTATTGGACATTCTGAAGGGCGAGAACTTGGATAGCCAGGAATTCTCCCGCTTCCATACCTTGCTCACGCAACAGAGCAGTCTGCTCCAGAGCCAGGAGCATATCCGCGCCCGGAGTGCGATTGATGGCATGCGGGATAGTTTCGCAGCCATGGAGCGCGATCGGCCGAACCAGAAACAGGGAGAAGAAAGCTGAATCTTTTTGAGGCCTTCATCACTGAAGTAGAGGCGCTCCTTGAGGAACGTGGAGGCCCCCTGCTCGTCATGATCGTAGGCCCCAATGGCGCTGGGAAGTCGACCTGTTACCGGAAATACCTTCGGGAATCCCTTAAAAGGCATATCGACAACCATATCGACCCGGACGAGATTGAGCGGCAAATCCGGGAGGATCTCGAAGGCGAAAAATTGTCTGATGACGAGTTTTCGGAGATGGCAAGGGATGAAGCGACAACGCAACGAAACATCCATCTGTCCAATCGGGTTAGTTTTAGCTTTGAGACCGTATTCTCAGACCCCTACGGTGACAAACTGGAGTTCATTCGCAAGGCAAAGTCCCAAGGATTCATCGTTGCCCTGATTGCTGTCGGCCTCGACTCCCCTGAAAAGTCCGCACAACGGGTTGCTGCCAGAGTGTCCAAGGGGGGGCATAACGTCCCTCTTGACCGAATTCGAGACCGCTACCCCCGGGTCATCTGCAATATTGTCGCTGGCGCACAGACCGCCTCGGCAGCCGTGGTTGTCGACAACAGTCAGGATATTCTGGGCAATGACGGCACCGCGTACGATCCATTTGCCGTGTTCGTAAGCGGACTATGTGTCCAAACTTCGAAGCAGGTTCCAGAATGGTGGGTGCGCTATTCGAAGAGCGCTCACCTGACAGAACCTTTTTCACTGACGCTAAATGCTTGGGTAAGTCGGCTACTGGATGACGACCGTACAGCAGTATCTCTGCTGGCGCTGCCCGCTCCGCGAAAACCCAACGATTTTCACTAGGACTCTACACGTTCTAATTTGAGTGCACGGCACATCGGGAATGGGGCAGCGCTCAAGTAGCCTCGCTTCTCAAACTCGCCGACCTCGGCTACTGCCTTTTGACGCTGGCATCAGGCTGGATGTCGGCCAAAGCCGACCTTGGGCCTCTGACCGAAATCAGGCGGCAATGCGCCTGTTACCTGCCACTCAGCTACTGGCGGTAATCAATAGTCGCTTTCGTTACAGGCGATGGACGGCCCCCGACCCTGAGCCGACCTTCGTATCTCAGGCGTGCCGACGGCGGATTACTGAACTACGGCCACTATGCTCTATAGTTACTCCCGATAATCGAGGTTATCGGGAGTAAGTTAGAGCGCTACTATCGGAGCCGGCAAAAGCGGGCCAACGTCATGGGCGCCCTGGATTATGTCCGGGGCCAACTGCACTTCGATGTCTGCGACCACACCGTTCGCCGCGAGGACGTCATCCGCTTTCTCTATCACTTGGCGCAGTCGTCCCCGCCGACAAGTGGGCCTTCCTGGTCATGGACAATGCTTCGATGCATCACCACATCGATCCGGCCATCACCGACCGCTGGCTGACTCAGCATCGCTTTTTGCCGTTGTATCTGCCGCCCTACAGTCCCGAGCTCAATCTCATCGAAATCCTCTGGAAGCATGCCAAATACCATTGGCGCACTTCACGTCCTGGACCAGGGACTCTTTGGCTCAGGAGGTTCGGACGCTTCTGGCGAGATTCGGCACCAAGTTCTATATTCGTTATGCGTGATTACTTACTTGATTAGCTGCACAGAGCTGACAAAAAAGCCAACCGAGACAGGTTGGCTTTTTTGTTATCTAGTCAGAGATGAGTGTTCATGGTGCAGGGACCAATCCCCTTTTCTACTGCGACCCTAGCATCCGTACGGAAGTCAAGGCGAGGGTCTGGTGAGAGGTGTTTACATCCTCAGAAATGGGTCTTTTGTCATTCGATTAGGGCGCTTTGTCATCGTGGTTCGCGGCGCCGGTCCATACAATTTCTTAGGTGCTGCAGGCGGCATGAAACAGCGCCAAAATGACAATGGCATCTGCGATCCAGAGCCAACCAAAATGGAGACAAACATGTACCAAATCAACATGCAGAAGCTCGCCGATGAGGCCAGCTTCAACCGCTTTCACGCCAAGGTGCTTCTGTGGTGCCTACTAATTCTGGTCATCGACGGCTATGACATCGCCGTCGTCGGCATCGCGCTGCCAGCCATCATGAAGCAGATGGACGCGAATGCCTCCACCGCAGGCATCATGGCCAGCTCAGCCCTGTTCGGGATGATGTTCGGCGCCATGGCCCTAGGCACACTATCCGACCGGATCGGCCGACGCTGGGCCCTCTCCATCGGGGTCATGTTGTTCAGCGTGTTCACCGCGGCTGCCGGCTTCACTAAGGATCCCGTCAGCTTCAGCGTGGTGCGCTTCATCGCTGGCCTGGGGATCGGTGGCGTGCTGCCGGTCATCGTCGCGCAGATGGTCGAGTATTCGCCCAAGAAGATTCGTAGCTTGATGACGGCGCTAATGGCCTCGGGCTACGCGCTGGGCGGCATCCTGGCTGCAGTGCTGGGCAAGCAACTGATCGGCGAATATGGATGGCAGGTCGTGTTCATCGCTGCGGGAGTGCCGGTCCTGCTGATTCCGTTCATCCTGAAGCTGATGCCGGAATCGATGACCTACCTGATCTCGCACCGGCGGAGCGGCGAACTGGCCGAAGTGGCTCGTCATCTCCAGCCGGAGGTCAAGCAACCCTCGGACGCTCAGTTCGTCGTGTCCACCACCGATCACGTGGCGGGTGCGCCGGTCACCCGGCTGTTCCAGGATGGTCGAGGGCTGAGTACAGTGCTGTTCTGGATCGCCTTCTTCTCGGGCCTGTTCATGGTCTATGCGCTCAGCAGCTGGCTGACCAAGCTGATGGCGTTGTCAGGCTACAGCCTGGGGTCTGCGCTCAGCTTTGTGATCGCGCTGAACGTTGGTGCCATCATTGGTGCAGTAGGGGGGGGGTGGCTCGCCGACAAATTCCGCATTAAGTGGGTGCTGGTCGCAATGTATGCGCTGGGTGGTGTGCTGCTTTACATGATGACGCTCCAGGCCTCGACCGAGGTGCGCTATCTGGTCATCGGCGCTGTCGGCGCTTGCACTACTGGCGCGCAACTACTTGCCTATGCCTACTGCGGGCAGTTCTACCCGATGTCGATTCGCTCGACTGGGATCGGTATGGCCTCAGGCGTGGGGCGCCTGGGCGCGATCGCGGCGCCGCTGCTGATCGGTCAGATCGTCGCGCTGGAGCTGCCTCTGGAGCAGAACTTCCTGGTGATCGGGGCTTTCGGAGTTATCGGTGCTGTCGCCCTAGCCCTCATCAGCCACGGCGGCTTGGCGTCGCAGCCGATTCCACAAAACGCCTGATTGTCACCACCACGGGAATTCGACATGTCAAACCACGCCGCGTCATCGAGCTAGACATCGTACTTTTCGCTGGCGCGTCCGGGGAAATCATCCAGCATCGGAAGTCGATGAGGCAAATCATAGTCTCCTCTGCAGGCAGCATCGGAATGATCTGCTTGTCCTTGCCGGGAGGTTAATCGCCTCCCGGTTTTTTTCGCCCGTGGGCAGGTTTGAGAAGAATTTGGCAGGAACTTTTCGTGAGTAGATTGGCTAAACAACCGGCAATTGAAATGGCACATGATTTGAAGTGTCTAGCGATCCGTTTTCTTTTTGGTGAGATCAGTCGTGCCGATTACCAGAAGGAGTTCTATCGTCTTGTCCAGAATCTCGAACACGCCAATTCTCAACATACCGTGCTAGCACGAGGAAGAAAATTTGTATTAAGGCGTGTCGACAAATAGGGAAGCCCAGCCAGGAAATGGTTTGCTCCCTTGCTTTCAGCGCATTTGACTTCGATGTCGGCTTCGTGGGGAACCAAATTGAGCGACGGGAGCCATGCTTGCTGAAAAGCAAATCCAGCGTGGTACCCGTCGCTCGACCAGATTGCTTGAACAAGCCATCCACGCTTAACTCGATAACTACAACGCTAATTCCAAACCGCTCGTCTGGTTAATAGGCAAATGATGGTCGCGCCAGCATCAAAGGGTTTGTCTGAGAATTTCCAACTCAGGACTCTCGCCCAATATGCTTAGTCAAACGAATACAACTATGCGCTGAGGGAATGTGATCGATAGGCACCGGGTGCGCTACCTGTCCATGACTTGAAAGCCCGCTGAAATGCAGTGCTACCCGTGAATCCTAGCTCCTCGGCAATGTCGCTCAGGGAGATTCTGGTGCTTGCTAATCGAGAGATGGCCATATCGCGCCGTAGCTCGTCCTTTAACATCTGGAACGACTTTCCTTCAATTGCCAAGTGCCGCTGCAGGGCACTGACCGACATATGCAGGCGCTGAGCAGAGCTAGCCAAATCCGGCCATTCTGGACACGTTTGCTGCAAGAGAGTACGTACCCGTGCACTATACGTGCGCTCGTTCAGGTTGGGGCCCACCAGATTTCCCGGAGTTGCGCGCAGGAAAGATTGCAGCGCAATCACGTCTCGGTGCATTGGCTTCGCTATTTCGGAGGCGTTGAACCAGACAGCTGAACACGATTTCCCGAAACGCAAGGTACCAGAGAAGATTCGTGGATAGTTATCAGCATGCACAGGCTGTTCGAACGCGAAGTCGAAACCCTTAGGTACCAAACGGCCTCCATGCAGCCACACTAGTAGGCGCCAAAAGACGCGTAGCAGGAGACCATGCAGAAAGTCTGCGTGCGCACCCGGCCCCCCTCGCATCTCCAGACTGGCGCCAAACAGCGAGCCATCGGAGACAGGTACAAGCAGGGCATCATCCTGGAGTAGGGCAAAGGATTCGCAGACGCGTTGCAAAGCTGCTGCCAGCGTTCGCGCCCCGAGCGTGGAGCGAGCCATCAGTGCGAAGCTGCCGCAGCGAAACGGCCTGCCGCGCAGGTAGCCCAAGCATTCATCATCAAGGCTGTCCTTCACGGCACTAAAGAGCGCAATGTATTGCTCGACAGTTACCCGTGACTGCTCCAGATGCAGCAACGGCTCGGCTATACAGGCCTGCTCTAGAACGCTGATAAGCCAGGATTCAGTGGCCAGCCCCTTGCCGCGCGCACCGTCGAGCAACCCATGCACGGCAAAGATAGGAACTGTGGTGACGGATCTCACGGTGGTTAAAGGCACAGCTATGGCTGGAGCAAATAAATTGAGGTCGTTTGTTAGCTTATAGAGGTCGTTTGGTAGCGCTACTTGAGGGCCTGACTACTACGATCATATCTAGGCCATGAGTGCGTGCGACTGAATCATACCGTACGACGCATTGAAGCCGAATCGACCCCAGCCAAAAGAGGAGACAACCACATGATTCAAGTCAAAAAGCAGAGAGCTATTGAGCCTCACTCCCATATGCCCATGAACGTGCAGGGCTGTAGCTTAGTCATTGTCTGATGGGGTAAGTCATGCTTCCACAATTACATTGCCATGCTTGGATGGACGAAGAGATCGAGGCCTTTCGCGAACAAGTGCGGCGCTACATCGCTGCAGAATTCGCACCTAAGTTGGACGAATGGCGTCGCCAGGGCTATATCCCGCGTGAGGTCTGGCGCCCGTTTGGCGAATTGGGCTTCCTGTTGCCCGAAATGCCCGAGACCTATGGCGGCGCTGGTGCCAGTCTGGCCTACCAACTGGTGGTGCAGGACGAACTGGCAAAGGCAGAAATGCCGGTCAACATCGCGGTTCATACCATCGCTTCACACTACATCTTGGATTTCGGCACAGAAACACAGAAACAGCGCTGGCTACCCAAAGTGACGAACGGAGAAATGCTGGCTGCTATTGCAATGACCGAGCCCGGTTGCGGCTCGGACTTGAAGGCCATTTCGACTCGGGCTCGCCGTGATGGCGACTACTACGTGATCGACGGTGCCAAGACCTTCATAACCAACGGTTTCACCGGGAACCTTCTGATCGTAGCGGCGCGCACCAGTGGCGAGGGCAGCAAAGGGGTGTCGCTGTTCGTACTCGAAACCGAGAACCTGCCTGGATTTCATGTGGGGCGCCTGCTGGAGAAAATCGGTATGCAGGCCTCGGACACCGCCGAGTTGTTCTTCGACAGCGTGCGCGTGCCGGCCGACCAACTGTTGGGAGGCGTCGAAGGCAAAGGCTTCGGGCAACTGATGGGAGCATTACCTTACGAGCGAATGCTCATTGCGGTGCCGGCAGCGGCTACCATCGAGCAGGCACTGGCCGTTACGGTGGAATACACAAAGCAGCGTAAAGCATTCGGCGCCCCGCTGTTCGACATGCAGCTTACGCGCCAGAAGCTAGCCGAGGTGGCCACCATCGCTCATGTGGTGCGCACTTTTGTGAATGACTGCACTCAGCGCCTTCTGGACGGCACGCTCGACAACGAGGCGGCCTACATGGCCAAGTGGTGGTGCACCGAGCAGCAGTGCCGGGTAGTAGACGAGTGCCTGCAACTGTTCGGCGGCTACGGCTACATGGCCGAGTACCCAATTGCGCGTATGTATGCCGCTTCTCGTGTGCAAAAAATCTATGGCGGCGCCAACGAGGTCTTGAAAGACCTAGTGTCGAGGAAGCTGTGAACATGCCGAACACGCTGCAAATGCCACTGCACGGCATCCGTGTGGTGGAGTTCGAGGGCATTGGACCGGGTCCGCTGGCCGCAAGGATGCTGGCCGATATGGGCGCCGAAGTGATCACGTTGACGCGTGTCGAACCGGCGCCTGCAGCCCAGCGGCTCGGTGGGGCGGTAGAAAATCCACTACGCCGCGGCAAGCAAATTGAGGTCGTCAACTTGAAGTCGCCTGAAGGAAAAGCGCGTGCGCTGGACCTAATCATTCAGGCCGATGCTCTAATCGAAGGCTATCGCCCGGGCGTGATGGAGCGCCTGGGGCTTGGCCCCGCCGATTGCGCAACGCACAATCCTAGGCTGGTCTACGGCCGGATGACGGGCTGGGGGCAGGACGGCCCGCTCGCCCAGGCCGCCGGCCACGACCTGAACTACGTCGCGCTAACGGGTCTGCTATCGCTGTCGGCCCGCAAGGGAGATGCACCGATCGTGCCCCCCACCGTGATCGGGGATGCAGCCGGAGCGCTGGGCATGGCGTTCGGCGTGGCCTGCGCGCTAGTCGATGCTCGCGCCAGTGGCCATGGCCGGGTCGTCGACGCGGCAATCGTCGATATCGTGGCCATGCTGGGCACTCTGGTGCAATGGATTCGCGCCAACGGTCAGATCGACAGTGCGCGGCCGAGTCCATTTCACGATTCACCGTTTTATGACGTGTATGCCTGCGCCGATGGCGGCTTCATCAGCCTCGCCGCCGTGGAACCTGAATTCTACGCACAGCTGCTGTCGAAATTGGGTTTAGAGGACGTGAACTCAACCGAGCAATATAACCAAGCTCAATGGCCTGCGCTGAAGGAGCGCATCGCGACCCTGATCGGCAGCCAATCTCGAGCGCACTGGTGCGATCTGATCGAGGGCACCGACGCCTGCTTCGCGCCAGTGCTTAGCTTAGCCGAAGCTCTGCAACACCCGCACAACGCTGCGCGACGAATCTACCAGTCCACCTCCACGGGAGCTATCGACGTAGCCCCAGCCCCGCGGTTCCAAGCACTCAATACAACAATCTAGGAGACAAACAAATGACAGATATCGCCCAACCTGTACGCGGTTGCCCCTCTACCATGGGTGACGCGCGCCAACTCAATACTACGACGCTGATCCGGCACGCCGCGCGCACCCACTCGGACCAGGAAATCGTCTACCGCACACAAGATGGCGGCTGGGGCCGTTACACGTATGCCGACTGCTACACACGCGTCTGTCGAAGCGCCAATGCGCTGCGTGCGCTGGGTGTGGCGCCGGGCGACCGCGTCGGTATCCTGGATTGGAACAGTCGGCGTCACTTCGAGCTGTACTGGGCCATCCCGGGCCTGGGTGCGGTGATGCTGCAGATGAACCTGCGACTGGGCCATGAGGATCTCGGCTACGTGGTCGGTCATAGCAATGTCTCCTACGTTTGCGTGGACGAATCATTGCTTTCCGTTGCCGAGTCTATTGCCGCGAATGCGCCGCAGATTAAGGGCTGGATCGTTATGACCGACAAGCCGCTGAATCAAATCAAGACGACGCTCACCCCTCTGCTGCACTACGAAGACCTGCTGGCAGCAGCCGACGCGAAGATAGACTGGCCGGAGATTGAAGAACACTCGGCCTACAGCGCCTGCTATACCACCGGCACCACCGGCAGACCCAAGGGTGTGTACTACTCACATCGTGCCATCTACCTGCACTCTACGGTCATGGCAACCAACCTGGGCATGACGTTGGACGATTGCACTATGCTCATCACGCCAATGTTCCACGGCCAGAGCTGGGGTCTGCCGCAGGCTGCCACCATGTTGGCCAACAAAATCGTTCTTCCAGGCCGCTATGTCGCCGAGGACACCCGGCCGCTGACCGACGTAATGATCGCCGAGGGCGTAACTATCACCAATGGCGCGCCGGCCATCTTCCTGCCTATGCTGCAGTACATCGAAACACTACCCGACAAGCCGGACTTCAGCCGCTTGCGTATGCTCTCCGGCGCTACCGAACCGCCGCTTTCGATGATGATCGGTTTCCATGAGCTCACTGGTGCCGAGGTGGTGCACGCCTACGGTGCTACCGAGACTACGCCGCTGGTAGCGGTCAACCGCCTTAAGCCTACGCTGAAGAAGAGTCTTTCCAAAGATCAACAGTGGGATCTGAAGCGCAAGCAGGGTTTGATCGTGACCGGAGTGGATATCCGCATCGTTGACTTGGATGGAAAGGAGTTGCCGCACGACGGCAGCTCAGCGGGAGAAATTTTGCTGCGCGGTCCCTGGATTACCGCCGCCTACCACGACATGCCTGATTCGGCGGACCGGTTCCTGGATGGTTGGTGGCGGTCCGGCGACATCGGCACACTGGACGAGAACGGTTACCTCAAGGTCACCGACCGTTTGAAGGACGTGATTAAGAGCGGTGGTGAATGGATCTCGTCCATCGACATGGAGAACCTACTCATGGGTCATCCAGCTGTGCGCGAAGCTGCGGTAGTTGGGATTCCGCACGCAAAGTGGCAGGAACGGCCGCTGGCCTTGGTTGTATTGAAACCCGGCCAAGAGGTCACTCAGGAACAACTCTATGCCCGCTTGAGCAGCGCCTTTGCCAAGTGGCAGTTGCCCGATCAGATCTTGTTCGTCGAAGACATTCCCAAGACCAGTGTCGGCAAGCTCGACAAGAAACGCATACGTGTCGAGCAAGCAGAGCGCTACGCCGAGTAACACAAGATTCATCTAAGGAGAACAGCATGAATAACAATGAACCAGTCATCGTCGGCGCGGTGCGCACCCCGGTGGGGAAGCGCGGCGGATGCCTACAGAAATGGCACCCCGTTGATCTGCTTGGCGAGACGATGCGTCAACTAGTCGAGCGCACAGGAATTGATCCTCTCGACCTAGACGATGTGATCGTAGGCTGTGTGTTGCAATGGGACCAGCAGCACGGAAACCTGGGTCGGCACGCCGTATTGGCGGCTGGCTTGCCCGAATCCGTCCCGGCTGTGACGATAGATCGGCAATGCGGGTCTGGCCAGCAGGCGGTGAGTTTTGCTGCGCATGGCATTCAGGCGGGAGCCTACAAGCTGGTTATTGGTGCCGGGGTGGAGTCGATGTCGCAGGCACCGATGCCGCCATCGTTCAAGCTCGGTGCGCCACTTGGGGCGCAGTACAGCCCGCGTGAGTTGGCGCGGTACCAAGATCCTCCGCTACTGCCGCAAGGCGCCTCTTCGGAGTTAATGAATAAGCGCTTCGGTCTTACGCGTGAGGCTCTGGATGCCTTTGCTGTGCGTAGCCATCAGCGGGCCACTGAGGCCATACAGGCCGGCCGCTTCAATGATCAACTGGTGCGGCTTACCATGGACCCATTGGATCCGGACAGCCCCGTCGTTGCCGCCGACGAAGGCGTGCGTGCGGATCCCAACCCCGGGAAGATGGCTGCGCTCAAGCCCGTCTTTTCCGAAGACGGTGCTACCACTGCCGCCAACTCGTCGCAGATCAGCGACGGTGCCGCAGCACTGCTGATCGCCAGCCGTGCGTATGCCGAGCAGCACGGTCTGAAGCCCCGCGCGCGCTTTGTCAGTACCGCCGTGGCGGCTGCCGATCCGGTGATCCAGTTCACCGCCGTCCTCGACGCCACCCGCAAGGCGCTTCAGGAATCGGGCCTGACCCTCGACGACATTGATCTGTTCGAAGTCAACGAGGCGTTCGGCGGCGTTCCGCTCATGTTTCAGCAGGAATTCGGAATCCCAGACGAGCGCCTTAACGTCAATGGCGGCTCGGTAGCGATCGGCCATCCGCTAGGTTCCACCGGCGCGCGCATGCTCACCGACTTGCTATGCGAGCTCGAACGTCGAGGTGGCCGCTATGGCCTTCAGACCATCTGCGAGGCATCGGGTACGGCCAATACCACCATCATCGAACGACTGGGATGAGCGAGAAAGCTATGCACGAAGAGAGTGAAGTGCTCGTCAGCCGCGAAGGTGCCATCGTCACCTTGACCATCAACCGCCCACGCGCAAAAAACAGCCTGAACCGAGCCGTCTTCGATGGCTTACGTGCCCAACTGGCGCAACTACGTCACGACGATGCAGTGCGCGCAGTCATCGTGACCGGCACCGAGGGCGTGTTCTGCGCCGGCGCCGACATCACGGCCTTTGAAGCTATCCGCGCTGAATCGTTGTTGGGCGAACGTGCGGCGGCAGGTGGCGGCTTCTGGTCGGAATTGGGGAGCTTTCCCAAACCCGTAATTGCGGCAGTGGAAAGGCTAGCGCTGGGTGGCGGCATGGAACTGGCACTGGCCTGCGACATCGTGATTGCAGGCGAGTCGACCAAGTTCGGCTTGCCTGAAGTAAAGCTGGGCGCTATCCCCGGTGCCGGGGGCACACAGCACCTGATCCGAGCTATCGGCAAATCTAAGGCAATGGTGATGCTGTTGGCCGGCGACTTCATCGATGCTCGTAAGGCTTGCGATGCAGGCATCGTCGCCGAAGTGACGGCAGACGGTCAGGCTCTGGTGGCTGCCTTGGCGATGGCCGACCGGATTGCAGCAAATTCGCCGCTGGCGGTGGCGCTGGCGAAAGATGCAGCTCTGTGCAGCTTCGAGACCCCGCTCGCGAGCGGACTAGAGCACGAGAAGCGCAACTTCTTTGTCGCCATGCGTTCGGCCGACAACCATGAAGGGCAGGAGGCGTTCTTGAGCAAGCGCGCTCCGAAGTTCACTGGCCAGTAAGGGCCACCAATCCTCAATAAAGGAAAAGCCATGCAATTAAATTCCGACATCGCCGCGATCATTACTGGCGGGGCTTCTGGCCTAGGCGCCGCCACGGCCCGGCGCCTGGCCAGTCGTGGTGTCAAGGTCGCCATCTTCGACATGAATGAAGAAGCCGGCCAAACGCTGGCGCTTGAACTAGGCGGCGTCTACTGCAACGTGGATGTGACATCCGACGAGCAGGTGGACGAGGCCTTTGCCAAGGCCCGTGCTAGCGTTGGGCAGGAACGTATTCTGGTCAACTGCGCTGGTACTGCCGATGCAGTCAAGACTGCCAGCCGCGACAAGAACACAGGTGAAATCCGCCAGTGTGCGGCGGATCGCTTCAATCGCATTATTCAGATCAACCTGGTGGGCACCTTCCGCTGCATCGCCAAGTCGGTAGCAGGCATGTTGACGCTCGCACCGTTAGCCGATGGCGACCGCGGTATTGTCGTCAACACCGCTTCGGCAGCCGCACAGGACGGTCAGGTCGGCCAGGCTAGTTATGCTGCTAGCAAGGCTGCCATCGTGGGCATGGCATTGCCGATCTCGCGCGATCTCATGGACGAAGGAATTCGTGTCAATACGATCATGCCGGGCTTGTTCGGTACGCCGTTGCTGCAGGGGTTGCCAGACAACGTCAAGCAGGCCTTGGCGGCTACCGTGCCCTTTCCCAAGCGTTTGGGCGATCCCGATGAATTTGCGCAGGCCGTCGAGTTTCTTGCAACTTGCGGCTACATGAATGCCGAGGCCATCCGGGTGGATGGCGCTATCCGCATGGCACCGCGCTGAATGGTGCGCAGCTTCTTCAAGAGGCTGCGTTACCTAAGTGATGTCGCGGCGACAGCCGCGCCAAGAACTTCACACTGCACAAGCTGAATCAGCGGGTGAAGCAAATCGACGTGAGCATCGAATGGTACGAACGATAAGGGCGTGCCATCTGAGAACACGTCTAGTTAAAGCGATCGCCGGTTCTTGACATCGCTGCAAACCGTCTAAGTCATGAGCAACATGGAGGAAGACCATTGAAAAAATCTAGCAAAAATCTGCTGAATCGACGCGTTGTTGTATGTGCTGTATCCGCCACATTTGGGCTTACCGCGATGGCGTCAGCGTCAGCTGAAACTGAGGTAGAAGATCTTAAGCGTGAGTTGGCAGCACAACGCCAACTAATCGACAAATTGTTGGCGGGACAGGAATCGCAAAAGCAGATTAACTCAAAAGTGGAGTCGCAGGTAGCTGCTGCTGGTAAGCCCTCGTCTATGGTGACGGCAAGCGGCGTTACTTTCGGATTCTACGGGATCGCTGATGTGAACGTCACAAGCATGAACAGTGGGTTCGGGAGCAAGGTTACGTACGGTTCAGGCGGCTTTTCATCGTCGCGTCTAGGCTTCACCATTAGTAAGCCAATCAATGACGACCTGAAGGCAGTTGCTCTGGGTGAAGCTGGACTTCTCTATGACACTGGGACTGCAGGCAATGCATCTGTGACGAATGGCATAAACAATACCTCTCCTTCGTCCGGTGGCCAGGCTGGCACTGGACCGCAGCTTTTCTCTCGTCAGATGTACGCAGGTCTCAGCGGAAACTTTGGTACAGCCACAATCGGCCGCCAATACACGGGGTCGTACCTTGCAGCTGTTGCAACCGGTGCGGCAAAGGGGGATGGCCTTTTCGGCTATTCGGGCTCCATTACGCCTCTAATTGGAGGCATGCCGACTCGCTTGAACAACTCGATTGTTTACATTACTCCGAAGGTCAAAGGTTTCTATGGATACTTCACCGGAACCTCGGGCAGCGAGAATAACGTCAATGCGCCGACTGCAGTGGGTACCGCTACCACGACAGACAAGGCGGGCAGGGGCTATGATCTGGGGATTTTTTACACAAATAACGCATTTAACGCAGCGCTGACCACTTGGAATCTGAATAACGCTTCATGGGCGAGCGCAGGCGAATCCGGTTTGGCAAACAAGACCGGGTGGCAATTTGCAGCCAACTATGACTTTGGTGTCATACGATTGTATGGAAACGTGGTTTCTGGAACGATCTCTGGCGGCAACTATGAAAATGTATCAAAAACACTCTCCAGCGCTCATGCGGGGAGTCTGAGCTTCCTCATCCCTTTCGGAAAGCACAACTTCTCAGCAACTTATACCAAGCTAGTCGACGAGTCTATTCTCAACAAGAGTGCGAATCTCGTTGGCGTGAGCTATTGGTACGACCTTCTCAAGGACGCAAAGCTGTATGTGTCATATGGGAAGATGCAGAACAACGCGAATGCAACGTATAGCCTCGCTGACGGCGGCAACTTAGTCGGAAATGTAACGAAGCCGGGCTTTGACCCCTCAGGAGTTGTTGCTGGCGTGAACTTCGCGTTCTAACAACCATTGAAAAATCGGCGCGCCACAGGGTATTAGCCAGTCAGCATGCTAATACCTGCGCCGATCGTGGCGACTCCGGTGGCGATGGCAGGTAACTGTGATAGTTGCGGCTAGTTTGTCTTCGAGATAATCAAGGAGATTAAATTGAAAGTTTTAGTCCCTGTGAAAAGGGTTGTGGATTACAACGTCAAAGTTCAGGTGAAAAGCGATGGCTCTGGTGTGAATCTAGCCAACGTAAAGATGTCCATGAATCCCTTCGACGAAATCGCCGTTGAGGAAGCGGTACGCCTGAAGGAAGCAGGCATAGCGACAGAAGTGATCGCTGTCTCCTGCGGCGTACCCTCCAGCCAGGAGACGCTGCGCACGGCGCTGGCAATCGGCGCCGACCGTGCGATTCTGGTCGAGTCCGATGCCGATCTGCAGCCGCTGGCCGTCGCCAAGCTGCTGAAGGCGCTCTGCGATAAAGAAGGTCCGCAACTGGTGATCTGCGGTAAGCAAGCGATCGACGACGATTCCAACCAGACCGGCCAGATGCTCGCCGCCTTGGCCGGCTGGCCGCAGGCGACATTCGCCTCCAAGGTCGTCATAGCCGACGGCAAGGCCACCGTAACCCGCGAAATCGACGGCGGCTTGGAAACCCTGGCGATCAGCCTGCCGGCTGTGGTCACCACCGATCTGCGCTTGAACGAGCCGCGCTACGCGACCCTACCCAACATTATGAAGGCCAAGAAGAAACCGTTCGACACTGTCAAGCCGGCCGACCTCGGCGTCGACGTGGGCCCGCGGCTGATCACGCTGAAGGTCGTCGAACCGGCCAAGCGCTTGGCCGGCGTCCTGGTCGCCGATGTCGCCGAACTGGTAAACAAACTTAAGACTGAAGCGAAGGTGATCTAAATGACTATCCTCGTCATCGCCGAACACGATCACGGCAGCCTCAAGGCCGCCACCCTCAACACCGTCGCTGCCGCGCAGAAGATCGGTGGCGAAATCCACCTGCTGGTCGCCGGAAGTGCCTGCTCGGCAGCCGCCCAGCAAGCCGCGACGCTGCAAGGCGTGGCTAAGGTCAAGGTGGTCGACGCCGGACACTACGTTGGCCAGACTGCTGAGAACCTCACTGCTCTGGTTGTCGACTTGGTGAAAAATGCGGCTACCGGCTACTGCCATGTGCTGGCCCCGGCCACCACCTTCGGCAAGAACCTGTTGCCGCGGGTAGCAGCGTTACTCGATGTCGCACAGATTTCCGAGATCGTCGGCGTCGAAGCGGCCGACACCTTCGTCCGGCCGATCTACGCTGGCAATGCGCTGGCTACGGTCCAGAGCATCGACCCTGTCAAGGTCATCACCGTGCGCACGACCGCCTTCGACGCGGTGGACGCCGGCAACAACGCCGAAATCGAGACGAACGTCGCAGCGGCCGACACTGCCCAGTGCGCGCTGATTAACCGTGAACTCACCAAGTCCGCCCGTCCCGAACTCGGCGCCGCCAAGATCATCGTTTCTGGCGGCCGCGGCCTGGGGAGTGGCGAGGCCTATCACCAGCTGTTGGATCCGCTTGCTGACAAGCTCGGGGCCGCGCTTGGCGCCAGCCGCGCCGCGGTCGATGCCGGCTTCGTGCCCAACGATTACCAGGTCGGCCAGACCGGCAAGGTTGTTGCGCCTCAGCTCTACATCGCGGTCGGTATTTCGGGCGCGATCCAGCACTTGGCAGGGATGAAGGATTCGAAGGTGATCGTCGCGATCAACAAGGATCCCGATGCGCCGATCTTCCAGGTTGCCGACTACGGCCTGGTCGGCGATCTATTTGAGGCAGTGCCGCAGCTGGCTGTGGCCCTATCGTGATTTTCTGTTCGTATGCGGGCCATAGTTGAGTTTGCTATGCGCCCCTGGACGTGATGTAGGGTTAAACAGGAAGACTTCCTCTCAAATTCTGCTGGTCAGTAAATCCGCAGATAAATCGAGGAAGATCAGATTGGGATTAAGGTTCGTCGATATTCACGAGGTTTAGAAATGATGATTAATACAATCAAAGATAAGGCTTTTGTTTCCCGGAAAACGATTCATGTGCGAGAGATAACTTGCGTAGCCTACCAGCGTACTGATGGCCTTATAGATATAGAGGGAACGCTGGTGGATACCAAGCCCGAAGGGATATTTCTTCAGGAGCGTGGTGGCATTGGACCTGATGAACCGGTACATGAAATGACGTTGAGATTAACTGTCGACCGGGGTTTGCAGATTCACGATGTCGTGGCGGAAACGGTTCATAGCCCATTTTCCATTTGCGGTGCAATCACTGAACACTACAAATTACTACTGATCGGCCAGCAGATAGGCCCAGGTTTCATTAAGAGCGCAAAACGTAATTTTCGCGGAACGTCAGGGTGTACTCACTTGACTGAATTGTTGCCGTCAATTTCAACCACCGCGTTTCAAGCACTCTGGGGCGAGCCTGCGAACGTTGATGGGAGTGAACTACGTGCAGATGAGAGCAGCAAATTGCCCTTCGATGGTTGTCATGCGTTGCGCTCAGACGGTGTTATTGTGAAAATGTATTATCCAGAAGCATATTCTAATGAACAGGCTGAATCACACGACCCCGCTTGATGGCGACTTCAATAGTGTCCAATACGCTTGATGGTGGGTACTGTGGGTACGTATACCCCTTGGTCAGGATTGCCAGGTGCTTACTGTGACAACTGTGACGCTGCACTGAGTCTGAACGGAGCGAAATTAAGAAGTCTGCACCGAGCGATGACTCGGGGAACGTCTGCGGGAAGTAGACCTGTGCGGTAATCAACCAAATAGAGTGACCAGCATGGTATTGAAAACCAGTAAGCCAGATCGTCCAGAACTAGCCATCGGACGGGTCTTGCCGAGATGTGCCAAAGGGTCTCATTAGCCCCAAGCCATTGAAGAATTTCGATCTCCCTGCACCGATTGTGATCATCGGGATCACGGGAGATGAATGGGGTGACGCCAATAATGCGTTCCGCGAGGTCTTCACCGCCACCGGCAGTGACCAAATAACGCAACTCGGCGAGATTCCGCGTTGTGCGCCATGAACTGGAAATAACAACCTTCACGTTGGGGCATGCGCGCAAAATCTGCCACAGTAGCGGGGTGGCACTAAACAACTCTTCCGGACGTGGTTGTAACGGGTGTAACTGACACATTGCATACTGATCCAGACTCGCGGCTCAAAGACAGCTTTTCGAACAACGGTCGCTCGAAAGTTACTCACGATAACTGACGTTATCGTGAAAAACAGCCAGAGATGTTGGGCATCAGCCAATACAGTTTTGGGAGTGTCCGGGCTTCTGTGTAAACCAGCCGTTGCTCGCCTCAGTGGTGACCGGCGGCTAAGGCCGACGTGCTTCCGTTGGACGTACGGCAGGTTTCAGAGTTGAGCGGCCCTTCGACGGTCAGCTATCTGGCTAGGCCGAACTTCCGCTCCTGGCCGGTAGTTCCCATTGGCACTCTAAGCCCGAACGGCCGGTGACGAATGCACAGCAGCCATTCATGTTGATCGGTTCAGGGTGTGTTTCCGGCCGACGCAGTGCGATCTACGCGAGCGCCTGAATGAAGAAAAGCTAGCCCGCTAGTCCAAGCTGGTTGTGGGCGATCCCTTGATGCACAATAGTCGTTTCACTTTCGACGCCGGCGTTGAAACAACCCAGACCCAGAGGAATTGACATGAACAAAACCGAATTGATTGATGCCGTGGCCGCCAAGACAGGCCAAACCAAAGCGGCCACCGCTGCGCTGCTCGATGGTTTCATTGAAACCGTCAAGGAAACTCTGGTCAAAAACGAGTCCGTGCAACTGATTGGTTTCGGTGCATTCGAGGTCACCGAACGCGCGGCCCGTGAAGGTCGAAACCCAGCCACGGGCGCTGCCCTGAGAATCGCCGCCAAGAAGGTCGTTAAATTCAAGCCAGGCAAAGCCCTGGCCGAGGCTATTTCAGGCGAGTGACATGGGAGAAGCAAGACGCAGAGCGCGTCTCTCTATGCCCGAAACAGAAGCACATCGGCGCGTAGCCAGCCGCATCGACGCCAAGATCAAACAGCTTGAAGCACGGGGGCTGCTCGAAGTCGAGATTCTCCGCGCCATGGCCGAGCACATGCCAGATTTCCACCATCTGATGGTGACGGCGCCGGGTCCGGAGATGGACACGTTGTGTGCTGAATTTACGGGTTTCTACCGCTTCGCCAAAATCCTGGAGACGCTCGCGTCGGGTATTGCCGCCGGTAAAGTCAAGGTTCCCGGCGGACGGACGATCAACGACGAACACCGTCTCGCTGCCGCGATCGATCTGCGGGTGCGTCAGCTGGAAGCGCAGGGCATGGGTGGCGAGGCCTTGCTGGAACACATGGTCGGGCATGTCCTGGACCTGCAACGGCTATGGAGCACAACCTCCGATGAAACGCTCGCGTTTCTCTGCCGCGAGTACCCTGGCCTGTACCGCTACGGCATGCTGATGGAGGAAGCGGCAGAAGCCGAAAGCAAGAAGGCAACAACCGCCTACGGTCACTTGCCAGAGCTGCCCGTGTCGCTCAAAGCACCGGTCGCCCAACTGCTCACGAAGGGTGCAGCGCTTGAGCGCGGGCTTCAAACGGTTCTCGATGCGCGCGGGCCGCAAGACATGTGGGTGGAAATGGAAATACTGGAAGGTCAGCATCAGGAATGGACGGTGCAACTGGCCGGCTTGTCTGGTGATTTTCTGGCGGCCAATATTCCCGAGGAAGCCTGCGGGATACTGAATCGCATTTTTGAGCCCATGGCTCAGCGCATTGATCACCTTCATCGCCGGGTCATTGCCAAGCAAAACTGAGGCGCCATCAGGCGGCAAGCAAAAGGCGTCGCCCCATGTCCAGCTCAATGCGGCCGTACGGATTCACGTGGTGATAGATCAGCGGCGTGAGTCCGCGCCAATCATCAACCGTCATGCGATCACGCCACGCCGGTTCCGTCAGCACTTCCTGAATGAACAGCGTATTGACGTACACCAGACAGACTTGCAGCAAATGGAGCGACAAAACCGCCAGCTCCTGATCGGCCACACGATTGGTGGCGAACTCGCCGCGCTCGCCGTAGAAGATAAAGTTGTTGGCGCTGTTCCAGTTTTCAACCACATTGAGCCCCTCGTGGATTTCGCGCCGCAGCGACTCTTCGTGCAAGTAACGGCACAAGAAAATGGTCTTGATCGCCTTGCCCAATTCCGTCAGTGCCTTGTAGGTCGGATGCGCCGCCCCGCCACGGGTAAAGCGGCGCAGGATGGCTTCCGGCTCGGCCGTGCCCAGCTTCAGCGCGGTGGTGTACTTGATGATTTCGTCGTACTGCTGCCGAATCAGCTCCCAATTGATGGACCGCGTCAGGATCGGTTCAAGGTTGGGGTATTGTGCGGCATCCGTACTTGCCGCCAGACTGAGCTTTTGTCGGGCGATCGCTTTGAGTCGAGGCAGCAGGTCGAAGCCCAGGATGTAGCTGAAGGCAAAGGCGATCTCGCTCTGCCCGTGGCTATCGACGTACTGGCGCTCAATCTCCATGTCCGTGCAATGGCGCAGCACGCCTTCCATCATGGCGGCTACTTCCGACGACGAGCAACGGCGCAATTGTGAGTAGATGCAGGTCGAATTGGTGTCCACGTGCCAGTAGATCATGACGCCGCGCCCACCATAGCGGGCGTGCCATTCGGTCATCAGATTCTGATCGTAAGCGCCGAACTTTTTGGAATCAGCCGCGCAGGCGGTGGTTGCGCTGCCCCAGATCGCTGGGTTACGGATCTGGAAGATCCCATTGACGACTTCGCCGATTGCGGCACGTAACGCCTCTTTCTGCACGAAGCGGCGTTTGACGTAGCGTAATTCCTCGAAGCTGACGCTCGGTTGTTGGCTGGCCACCCGTTTTAAGCCCACATTGGTGCCGATGCCAAACAGGCAGAGCAGCAGGCGGCGCTGCAATAGGGCTGGGTCGAGCGCTTCGCGGCTGGCGGTGGTACGGAACGCGGCGGTGAAGTTGACCCGCAAGTCGACTTCCTTGACGATGTCGATCAGCTCGACGTCTGACCAGCGTTGGCCGATCTCGCGCTTGAGCGCGGCGGTATTGGGAGGCTCCGTCTGCGCCTCCAGCGGCGAGAGGTGGATCAAGTTCTCGCCTTGTTGCCGCAGGCGCACCTTCGGGTTGTCCGGAAGGCCGTCGTTCAGTGTTTTCAGGCCTTGCCGCAGGGTGGACTGGATCTGCTCAATGAAGACCGCCACGTCCTTGGGTACGTCCAGCATCGCATAATAGTTGTCGCGCTTGTCGGCAAAATCGGCCGGTAGATCCTGTTCTGGATTGCGATAGCGATCCGCACCATCGACCCAGATTTCCTTGGTGCGCAGGCGTTTCCGCAAGGCGCGCAGGACACAGATTTCATAGTTGATGCGATTGACCCGGTCTTTGCCGTTTTTGTCCTGTTCCACCACGACATCGCGCAATTTCGTCGACACAATGCCTTCGAGCGGCACGTCGGCGGCGCTGTAATACTGCTGTCGGCTATCCCGGTTGGCCTTGAGGACAGCCAGGGCTTCAATGACCGGGCGATGGACGGTGTTGTTGGACTGAAAGATCAGCGCATCCAGCACCGGCATCAGCATGCTCCGGTAGTGATGGCCATAGGAAGACCGCATGGACTCCTGTACTTCCCGTTCGAAGTCAAAGCCCATGGTTTTGAATTCGGCGACCAGCTCTTCCAAGGTTTTCTTGGACACCACCGGATAGACGACCTCTTTGATGATTCCTTCCGGCTGATCGACGGTGGCCTCGGCCAGCTTGAACAGGAGACGGGCCTTGCCGCGAATTTTCTTGAAGGCGACGAACTGTTTCTTGTCGATCTTCTTCTCTGCACGGGTGCCCAGGTTGTGAATCACTTGCAAGAGCAAGTCGATCAGCGAATCGGTGAGCTGTTGCTGGCGTCGCCAGCAAAACATGGCCACCATGCTGTAGCGGATTGCAACGGGGTGACGCCGTAGTTCTCGGATGGATTCAGTCGAGCAGCGTTGCCGGAACTGGTCTATGAATTTGGCGGGAACATCAGTAAAAACCTCCGGCGCCAAACCAATCTCGTCGATACATTTGAGTTTGGCAATGGCGACCAGCAGGCTGTCCAGACTGGCTTTGCCTGGATCGGTCTTGAGGCTGCTGAAGGAGATGCTCTTGGCGTTTTCGTTGTCAGCTTCGTCGGGATCGGTATCGTCTTCGCCCAGTAATCGGTTGATCGCGGCTTTGCTGCTTGTGCTCAAGCGCGAGTCAATGACCGCTTGTTGCTGAGCCTCATAACTACGTACTGCCGAACGGATGGTGCGGTTGAGTTCATCGCTCGCGGGCGGCTCCAAGTGATGAATACGACACCAGTCCAGCGCAAGGTCTCGGCCATGGCGGGCTTGCGGATCGAACGGGAGTGCCTCGCTGCATAGCCAATGATTGAGCTGTTTCAAGTCATCCCCAGTAGCCGGACGGTAGCCAAGAAATACTCGAATAGTCCGCTGGTGCCGCTGTCCTTGACGGCCATTTAGCGCATACGAAGACAGCGCTTCTGTCGTTGTGCCGAGTTGCGCAGCCAGCCATTGCGTTGCGTTAGGATCGATTTCGTCATGTCGCTCGGGAAACCGCCCGTGCAACTGCATGAACTTGAGCTGGATTGCGAAACCGAGCCGACCTTTGTCAGTCATGCCTGGCAACAAGGCGGACTCGTCGGTGGACAAGCTCCACAAGTCCTGAGTTTCTGGATCGTTCCATGAATGGGGCACGGCAAGGCCTAGCAAGGATCAAGGAAGCCGAATTATAGAAATGCAGGAGCCCGCCGGGGAGATAATTGGCAGGGTCTATTAGTCGTATCTTATATGTCGTGAAATCTCAGCTTCGCTCCCACTGGGCCGAAATGAAAGGGACAGCAATCTTTCAAATCAACCGATTCAATGGAGTGAAATCCGGCATCGGCTATCCACGCCCGGCATTGGTCTGGGGTCGGACGGATCTCCAGCGAAGGACCGCGTGGTGTGGGTATGTCACTGCGCCAGTGAATCACCGAAAGCACGCCACCGTCCTGCAAGGTCCGGTAGGCTTCGCGCAGCAGGGATATAGGCTGTTCCAGGTGCAGCAGGTTGAAAATCATCGCGTGCGCTTGCGACCCGGAGTCCACGCCCGTTCCGTGTGCAACGAAATCTCGAACGTCGGCTTGAATGTTGGGGAGATCGAAAGTGGTGGCCTTATGACGCACACAGTCGACCATTTCTGGTTCGATATCTAGGGCGATAACACGCCCTGCCGTACGTCGGGCAGTGGGCACCGTAAAGGAACCGTATCCGCAGCCGAATTCGATAACATCCCCCAGCACCGCAGTGCCAAGGAGTCTGTCAATAGCAGCCTCTGCCTCGAAAAAACTCGCCCAGTAGGTTTCGTCGGGCATGCCGCTTTCACGTCCCTTCATGCTCATGATTTGCCTTGCTCCACAGGAAGACCTGCCGCCAGCCATTCACTGACGCCATCAAGGATCTTGCGCACTCGATAGCCTTTCGCCGCTAGCAACGCCACGGCCTCGTCAGAGAGAAGGCAGAACGGTCCTCGGCAGTAGGCGACAATCTCGACGTCGGACGGCAATTCAGCAAGGCGCTGCTCAATCTCGGCCACCGGCATCGAGCGGGCAAACGGCAGGTGAGCCGTTTCGTATTCCGTTGGCGGACGCACATCGATGACGAACACCTCGCCGCGCCGCGCTTGTTCCAGCAGGACCTCGCGGCCGACAGCGGAGAGCTTCGCCGGATCGGCCACCATCTGTCCCAGGGCCATCTTCAGTTCCAGCAGGTGCTCTTCGGCGACCTGGCGCAGACTCACCCACAGACCCGCCACATCACTGCCGGCCAGTTGATAGATGATGTATTTTCCCTCGCGCCGAAAAGTCACGAGGCGTGCTTCCTTCAGCACTTTCAGGTGCGCGCTGGTGAGTTTGATGTCGGCCGACAATTCGCTCGCCAGCGTTTCAACGGTCTTTTCGCCTTGCGCCAATAATTCCAGCAGCTCCAGCCGTTTCGGACTGGAAACCGCTTTGCCGATGCGGGCAACCTGCTCGTAGAGGAGGTCTTTTATCATTCGTTTGTCCATAACCGACATTCTAACGATTGTACGAATGTGAGGCGAAATGTTTTTGTTTCGCGACTGAATCCAGGAAATGCCGACATCTACGACGCCAACTGATTCAGATGGCGGCTGGTGGCACGACTGCTTGTTCTACCCAATGAGTCTGGTCGAATTTTGCCGTGGGCCGCTTAACGTGCTTTATTTTCCGAATTCTGAGACGACCCCATGTTCAGGGAACGCATCGGCATGGCGCAAACCGCAGCTTGGCGAAAGGTAATCAAGGCAACCAAGTTTGATGGCATTAGCTTAGCGTACGATTTATTCCGCTTTCTGTGATGTCCCCTATTTGCGAACATGAGCTGAATGGCATTGCTCAAACTCTTCTGAGCAAACTCCACCTGGCTCTCACCTCTGCTTCTCGTTGAATGTCCGCATTCTAGAAAGAAAAATGAAAGCTTTGGAGTTCACCTTCACCAGCATGTAATGCTGCTTTTCGCGACCTCTCAAGGCTAATCGGCCCTCGGTGATGTGAAGCCGGCCGACACTTTGACGCCATCCAACGGCAACGCGAGCCGAGGTGGATCGACGCCAGCCGGTATCGGCCGTTGCCTGATGGCCGTTTTATTACCTGATAACTCTTATTATCAGTTAAGCGTTTATGATGTTATTCGGGCATAATCGGCTTATTGGACCCCTTGGGAGCCGCCCATGCCGCATCTGATCCGCTACGAATCCGCCCAGCGCTATTACCTGGTGCGCTGCGCCCGCAATCTGTTTGGCGACCTGGTGCTGTCGCGCTACTGGGGCGGCCTGGGCAGCCGGCGTGGCGGTGAGCGGCATGCCGTCATGGCCGATGCTGACGCGCTGGCCCAGGCGCTGGCCGAGATTGCCCGCCGGCGGCAGCAGCATGGCTATGTCGAGAGCCGCCCGCGATGAGCCAGAACAGCGACGTCCTGCTGCCGACGACGCGCTACACCCGCGCCGATTTCACCGCCTTACGGGCGCATTTGAACCGGCTGCCGGCCCACCAAATCAGCTCACTTTATTACGCCGAAGACGATCTCGAGGAACTCGGCTGTAGCACGCCGAGCGCCTTGCTGGCCCGCCTCGAGGGGCTGCGCGACCGCCTGATCCTGCGCGCCAGTGAGAAAAACCCGAACCTCGCCGAATTGCTGCGCTCGGCCCGGCAAAAGCAGCTCTGGTCGGCGAAGGTGATCGATTTCCTGGTCCAGGCGGCGGAAGACGACATGGCCGTGCCGCGCCGCCAGGATACGGTGTCGGCCTGGTTCAAACCGCGCATTTCGCAGGTGCTACGGGGCGAGCAGGTGCGCTTCCTGGGCGAGCTGATGGCGATGATCGCGGTGCGCGGCGCCGGCTGGTGGCGGCCCGTTCCCCGGATCGGCGCCGGCAAGGCCGCCCGCCTCGAGGCCTGGCTGGCTCAGCATGCCGCCAGCCTGGGCGAATTGCAGCGTCAGCCTTTGTCGGTGCTGAGCGGAGAACTGGTGCTCCTGTCGCCGGACACCTCCCGGCTGGTGCCGATCGAACGTGCCTTACTCCCGTCCGCGCTGGACGGCCACGATGGCGTGAACCGCAATGAGCGATTTTGTCAGATCGCGGCCCGCAATGACTACCAGGCCATCGAAGCCTACCTCACCAAATTCCGCCATCAAGAAAAAACCCGGCGCGCCTACCAAAAGGAAATCGAGCGCTTCTTGTTGTGGTGCATCACCGTCCGTAAAACGGCCTTGTCGTCAACGCTGCAGGGGGATTGTGAAGCCTTCAAGGATTTCCTCCGGCAGATTCCGGCCGCCTGGTTAGGCCCGCGGCGTCCGCGTTCCGATCCACGCTGGCGACCGTTTGTCGGGCCCTTATCGCCGGCCAGCCAGCGCTACGCTGTGCAGGCCATCCGCTTCTTCTTTAACTGGCTGGTCGATGTCCGCTACCTCGGCGGCAATCCCTGGGCGACGGTGGGCGATCCCGCCGTGGCGCGGTCGATCTTGCCCCTGCAGATCGACAAGGCGCTGTCCGCCACCCTCTGGGACAGGCTCAGCGAAAACGGCGGGATACTCGATCAACTCAGTCACACCGATGATGATGCCCTGCGTGTACGCTACCAATTGCGGGGCGCCACCGCAAAGTTGTCGATGTCGGCCCAATATCGCCTGGTCCGCGCCGCCCTATTGCTGATCGGCGATACCGGCCTGCGCCGCGAAGAGGCGACTTATGCCACCCGTGACAAGCTGAAACCCCTGGCCGACACGGATGGGCTCTGGGAACTCGACGTCCTCGGCAAGCGCAACAAGTGGCGGACAGTGTTTCCGTCGGCACGGGCAATTCGCGCCTTGCAGGCCCACTGGGCGGATCGCGGCAGCGATTTTAGTTTTGCGATGGCAGAGACGCCCTTGTTGTCGCCGCTATCGGCCCCCGGTACCCGAACGGCCGCACTAAAGCATAGGGATAAAGCGGGCCAGATGCGGGATCAGGGATTTAGTGGGGACGGCCTGTACCGGGTTATCAAGACGGCGCTGCGGCGGATCGCGGCGGATGACGGTCTTTCCTTGAGCGACGAGGAACGCGCCCACTTACGCCAGGCAGCGCCGCATGCGCTTCGCCATACCTTCGGAACGCAGGCCGCCGCTGGCGAGGTACCGCTCGACGTGATTCAGAAAGTCCTGGGCCATGCCAGCCTACAAACCACGACGATCTACATCCAGGCTGAAAAGCAACGGAGTATCGCCGAGCTAGGCAGATTTTTAATAAAGACGCGTTGAAGGTTAAACCTGGCTTGAGTTGGTGCACAGTCAGCACAATGCAAAGCGACGATACCAAATTAATGTGAGCTTATTTGGTAACGAACGGGCTGTTAGAGATGCCCTAAAAATTTAACCGTTAAATTTGTTAAGCAATATCAATCGACAGCTCGAATACTGAATGCGGATTGCTGGATTTCGGCCTCAGCGGTCATTTGCATTTCCTACTACAAACGGCCGCCTTCACTTACCGGTCATTGAGGGATAATTCTGGGCGGCACCATCGCCGATCCACAGTCAGTAACCGGGAGCCGTTTCAGATGAGCATGTATGACCACATTCGATGTGAGGTTCCGTTGCCTGACGGATTCGAAGGTGAGCCACTGTTCCAGACTCAAGATTTCGAACGTGTTCTGGCTACCCACGCTATCCGGGAAGACGGCCTGTATCTAGATGATGGTCACTACGAAACCGTGCCTAAAGCGGAGCGGCCCCACCCCGATGCGGAAGAAGGGACGCTGGAAGAACTGAAGGGCAGCCTTCGTTGGGTGCCGAACCTGGTGCTTCACCCGGAGGCTCATGGGATTTTTAATTTCTATGGCGAGGATGCTTCCGGAAAACAGCATGGCTATGAAGCCAAGTTCATGGACGGAGAGCTTATAGGCATCAAGGTCCAGTTAGATCCGCCCAAACCAGACGTACCAGACACTGAGTTAGGTTAAACGGCGGCAACGTCGATTGCTGCCGTTCACGTACGGCAGCGAAGTTTTCAGGCCAGACGAATTTGAACGGCTGCTTGTCGAATTCCGCTACTCACCCTTTGTGCCCCAAGCGGAAGTAGGTGGCTTGGAAAAGCGGTCGCTCAGGAACACCGAGTTACCCGTTCGTATTGAAACGCTGGCCGAAAATCTCAGTTCGTTCCATGACGGTATTTCTTGAATTTTTGTTCGAGCGATAGGTGATAGTTATGGAAATCGGGGTTGTCTTCTTCGTCGCATAATCTACTGAACTCGAAGCTTCGTCCTCTGCGCTTAGCTCCAAACAGCCGCGCGAACTCACCTTGAAAAGCGTGGAAAGTTTCCCATTCTTTTCGTCCTCGTTGTTTGTCCCCAAAATCTTTATGTCCAGGTCGTCGGCCATATTCATCAAAAATATCGGCTGGGCTATTTTCGTATCCGATAATCACTTCTGTACTAAAGCTTACCGATCTTGGATCGGGCATAAGTAGAAAGCTATCGCCAAACCTATTCCACATCTTGCTCTTGAGGCTAACTTCCGGAAATAACCAATCCTTATTGGTCGCAGCGATATATCGATAGGCCCGCGACTTGGTTATGAAGTTGATTGCATTAACTTCGGCATCGGACATGGATCGATGGGTCTGAATGCCGAGAAAATTGAACATGGCCTGTCGGAAGAACCGAGGGTTAGGTCTTGGCTTGAGAGGATTTCCATATGGGTGGCGAACCCAAGACATGTTTGTGAGGATAAGAATTTTGTTGGCGGATAGAGGGAAGTATGTATGTGTCCCGCTAAGCCGAATGTCAGGATCGTGAATTTCCCCACACCATTTGGAGGCCGGGAAACAGGCTTTGTTGTACACGGTTACCGGATGATCGGAGATGATGAACTTAACTGACGATTGATTGGCATCGGCTATTTGCCATACGCACTCGGACCAAATGGCGCAAAACATGTCTTGCAGTTCTTGAAGGTGAAATAGCGTTTCGTTCTTTTCCTTGGTTTTTGTAATCGAACGCAAGAATGCAAGCCCCTTGGGAGTTCTGAGCTTTTGAATGCTCATGTAGCGCAGCAGGTCCTGGAATGCCTCTGGATTGACATCTGGATGTTCAAATGTTGAAAAGTACTCAACCGCCCTCAAGCCTCTGCTATCAACCTTGCCAAAGAACTCCTGCTCAATTTCAGTGGACTCCCAGGATCCAAACTTAGTGGTGTAAAGGTCTGTTTGGTAGAAGCAGCGTGGTGGCCCCCAACGTAACATTGCTGAACGTTTGAAATAATGACCATTCGAGCTGACGGCTTGTGGACGAAGATCTAGATAGAAGAACTTCTTATCTTTCTGTTCTTCAGGAATGAATCGGTATTGGTACCACTCTGGTACGTAGTGGTTGCGTCTGTAGTCAGCCATGCTGGGCTTTGTGATTTATTAAAGTTATTCAGGCGCATAGACGTTCGGATCGTTCCTAACAGTCCGGGCCCGATTGAAATGCCGCTAAGGTTTTGAATGACATCAAGATTATCCCGTTCGGGTCTCCTCATCAATCGGAACTCATGCTTACAGTGCCAGTGTCCGCAAGCAACATCCTGAATTCCAGCAACCTGGCCACCTCATCCGCCTCAATTCGGCCAAGAGCGGCCAGTGGTCAATTCGCACGAAAGCAGCCGTATAATGCCATTGGCACGTTTTGAGTGCTTGCAGGGTTTGGTGGAATGTTTAGTACTGGATGCAGACTGTAACATCCAAAAATCTAATTGAAAAACAATGGACTGCACGAACGAAGGCTGACAAATTATCCGTCACGAGTCCGAGAAACCCTGCAAAGTTGACGTGCACTTTACGTTAGGCGGATCTCCGTATGTATCAGCCACACCCAAGCAGTGAACTGAACGCGCAGTTTCGGCACCGGCCATTTCAGGGAGTTGAGCCGTCTGCAGCCACCTTCTTGTTCGTCGGCCTGGACGCAAACTACGACCCAAACCTTGAGCGTTCTCCCTCCTTCCGCAGCGTGCTGGAGTACCACCAAGACGGCGTAGCGTTTTGGCGGCGCAACGGGGTGCATCATCCCTTTCTACTCCCCGAGTACCGTGGCGATGGGCGTCGCTACCACCGGACGTTTGCCCGCATCGGCTTCACTCCCAAGCACGCCAACCTTGTGTCATTCATAGAACTGCTGCATGTTCCAACCGTGGGACGGAACAAGCTCACGCCTCAAGATCTAGATCCTTCGCATCTTCACAGGATCAACGCTGCCATCCTTCAGGGGCAGGCGAAGCACATCTTCATTTCGTCGGGGGTCGCACGTTTAATGCACTCAAGTAAGGCATTTCCATGGCTGGCCAAGGAGCCCACCGGATCGGGGCCACTTCGTGTTCTCTACAGTGAGCCGTCACGCTTTGTGTACTCTCATCTGCACTTCTCGAACTACGGAAAATTCCAAAAACAACTGGAGGCGGAAGCACATGCCATCTCTGCTCTTTTGCCAACATACGCCTAACATCACAATTCACCGGACCTCCGGCAAGCATGCGCTTGCATGTATCCGGTGATTTTCAACGTTAGCCTCTATGAATAGACTCCTAGATATTGGCTTTGAACCGGCTGGTCATTGGATCTTGGAAAACGGCAAGCTGCGATACGAGCTCATCCGGCATTCCAGCCAGAAGAACATTCTTTATGCATTCATATGCGATGGCCAAGTCCAATATGTTGGTAAAACCACGCGTCCGCTGGCTGTCCGAATGGCGGGCTACAAAACACCGGGCAGAACGCAAACCACAAATATCAACAATCATAAACGGATCAAACAGCTTCTCGCAGAAGGAGTAGCAGTTGAAATCTTTGCGCTGCCTGACAGCGGACTGCTCCACTATGGACAGTTCCATCTAAATCTCGCCGCCGCGCTAGAAGACGACATCATCAGAGTGATTAACCCAGAATGGAATGGCGGCATGTCTGAAGGCTCGGTTAGCGTATCTGCACATCCACCAACTGTGCCAGAGATTGAGCAAGAGCAAGAGCTTGAGGCTCTCACGCCGTCCGTCGGCACATTCTCGTTCGTGCTACAGCCAACGTACTACCGAACGGGATTTTTTAACGTTGGCGTTTCTTCCCAGAAGTTCTTGGGCGCTGATGGCGAAACGATTGAATTATTCCTTGGAAAAAGCGCGAAGCCGGTCTTGGGAACCATCAATCGCCGTGCAAATCCAAATGGAACACCTCGCATTATGGGAGGCACAGCTCTTCGAGATTGGTTTAACTCGAATACTTCCGTGTCGGCAACAATTTTAGTTGAAGCACTGTCTCCCACGGCCATCCGTCTACAGCCAAATGAAGGCTAACAAACCGGTCAAGGTCGCTCCCTCCGGTCGCTGGACTCCGGACGCTAGGCGATAAAGCGTCGCGCAGCGCCGATCACCGTAAGCGCCCGGCGAACCCATCTTGTTTTTCAGGCTGAGGTGTCAGGCAGCCAGCGATGGGGCAGCAGTTCGCCGATCCGACTATTGGGCTGAGTCGGCAAGCGAGACAGGATGTCCTTCAGATAGAGGAAGGGATCGTGGCCATTGAGTTTGGCCGATTGGATCAGGCTCATGATGGCGGCAGCTCGTTTGCCAGCGCGCAAGCTGCCGGCAAATAGCCAGTTCTTCCGGCCCGTGGCAATCGGCCGGATGCGGTTCTCGATCCAGTTGTTATCGATCGGCACCTGACCGTCATCGATGTAATGGGCGAGCGCCGTCCAGCGTTTGAGACTGTAATCAATCGCTTTAGCCGTCGATGACCCGTTGGGTACCTGCACTCGGTGCCGGGTCAGCCAGTCATGGAATTCATCGAGAATCGGCTTTGCCTGTTCCTGTCGTATTCGTCGCCGTTCGTCCGGCGTCAGGTCGGCAACGTTCCGCTCGACTTGGTAGAGCTTTTGAATATAGGCCAGCGCCTGTTGGGCAAGCTGGCTCTGGTTGTTGGCATGCAGGTCGAAGAATTTCCGGCGTGCATGCGCCATGCAACCGGCTTCGGTGACGCCGTCGGCGATCAGGGCCTTGTAGCCCGAGTAATCGTCGCAAACGAGCGTGCCGCGCCAATCGCCGAGGAATTCCCGGGCATGTTTGCCGGCCCGGCTGTCGGCAAAGTCATAGATCACCGCCTTGACCTGTTCGAAGGCGCCGATGCTGTAGGACCACAGGTAAGCCCGATGGGTCTTGCCGGCGCCGGGATCGAGCATCGCCACCGGCGTTTCATCGGCATGCAGGACCGGGTAGGTGAGCATTTCTTCTTTCAGCGCATCGACCAGTGGTTGCAAGGTGACACCCATCCGCCCCACCCATTCGGCCAGCGTTGATTGCGGGATTGGCAGGCCAGCCCGGCCAAAGATGCCTTCCTGGCGATACAGCGGCAGATGATCCAGATATTTCGCAATCAGCACATGGGCGAGCAGGCCGCTGGTCGGGATGCCCTTGTCGATCAAATGCGCCGGCACCGGTGCCTGCACCAGGGTTTCGCATTGGGCACAGGCCCACTTGCCGCGGATGTGACGTTCGACCGTAAAAGTGCCCGGCGTGTAGTCCAGCTTCTCGGCGACGTCTTCGCCAATGCGCTTCATCTGACAGCCACAGGTACAGGTCGTCGATTCCGGTTCGTGGTGAATCTCGGTGCGCGGCAGTTCCGGCGGCAAGGGCTTGCGCTTGGCTTGCCCCTTGGGCTTCGTTTCGGAAAGCTGCGCCAGTTCTTCGGTGATCGCGGCCATGTCGGCTGCGAGCGTTTCTTCAAACAGTTGTCCTTGCTCGACCGGCAGACGTTCCGCCTTGATGCCGAAGTAATGGCGTTTGTAGTACGCCACTTCATGCGTCAGCTTGTCGATCTTCACCTTGCGCCAGTTGAGTTCGCGGTCTTGCTCGATGAGCAGACAGCGTAATTCATCGGCGCTGAGTTGATCGATATTGGCGGGAAACGACATCAGGAAATGATGCCAGCCAGCCGCCCCGCCGGCTATCGTGGACTTCCCTACTGGTGGACCGTCACAGAACCCGGATCACGCCGCCATCGGCCAAGCGTTCCCAGGGCAGGCCCAGAATCAGGGCATCGAATTGCCCTCGGGTGAGCGCGATGCTGCCCTCACTTGGGCGTAGTTGAAACCGCCCTTGATTCAGCCTGCGGTTGGCTAGCCAGACGCCGTAACCATCATGCACCAGCACCTTCAGACGATTACCGCGTCGGTTGGCAAAGAGATAGGCATGGTGCGGCTGCGCCGCGCCGAAGATCCGGACGACCTGGGCCAGGATCGTTTCCGTTCCGGCCCGCATGTCCAGCGGGCGGGTCGAGAGCCAGAGGGCATCGACCCGGATCATCGCAGCCAGTCGCGTAACCAGGCGGCGCAATCGCCCGAGGCCTGCGCTGGCCAGTCGACCTTGATCGCGGTGTTGCCCCGCCGGATTTCGATCCGGATGTCGCGCGATGCCGGCTCGGCAGGCGACAGCGGTAACTGCACGAACGCAGGCGCCGGTGCGGGTTCGACCACGGGCACCAGTGAGCGTCGTGTTGGCGGTTCAATGCCACGCTCACGCATCCACCGCCGGACCTGATTCGCGTTGATGCCGTTGGCCATCGCAATGCCGGCAACCGATGCTCCCGGCTCACAGCATGCGGCAATCACCGCCCGCTTGAACTCCTCTGGATGATGCCGGTGCCGGCGAGTTGGTTTATGGATTTCCATTGAAAGTGTCCACTATCGATTTTAGGTGGACACGATCTTCGCGGTCTAACGCGTCAATTTGCAGATGGGTTCACCGGGCGCTTACCCTTGGCAAGTAAAGTGTCCAGCCAATCTTCCCTTGAGCCGATTTCCGACGATCCCGCGACCTCGATCAACTCCAGTGCGACACGGCGGGCCAGGCGTCGTGCGCTGACGCGATCCTCAACGGAAATGGGTTGCACCGGTCGACCGTGAAGGAAGGCGCTACGCAGGTCGAACAGGCGGCTGTACATCGTCCCATGCTCCGGTGATCCCAGTAGGCTGCTCACTCTGACGGCCATCCGTTGGGTGGCGCCCCTCAAGTGTTTGTGAGGGTCCGCTTTCGGTCTTGGCGGGTAGTCCCGCTGAGTGCCTAGTGCCGCTTCGAGCGTGGTCAGGTGAGCCAGAAACTCGTCGATGCCATCGGCGAGATAGGCCCGGACCAGGAAGTGGGTCACCGGCGTCTCGAACAACGGGGATCGAAGTGCCGCTTGCAAATCGGCCCATGCCTTTTCGCATAGCATATTGGGCAGTTGCGACACCGCATCCCGCAGTGGAAGTGCCACCGGAGCCTCCCATTCGATTTCCTCACCGTGGCGGTTGGTGGCGAAGTGAGGTTCCCAGTTGAGAGTGTGCGCTGAGCGGGGGAAGGGGGGCTGTACGAACAGGTCATCCGAGCGCGAGTACACCCAGGGCAGGGTGAAGCCGCGCCAATCGATGCTTAGCATCTCCGCCCAGTCTTCCCACGGGGCCAGCAGCAAGAAAAACAATGCCCGTTCGATCACTGCGGGAAGTCGGCTGGTATGCGGATCAATGCGCGCCGGGTCTGGGGTGGACAGGAGAGTCTCCATGGCAGGCAGGGCGCGAGCGCCGGCGGTCGATTCGGTAGGTCTGGTTTCGGATACGACCAGCCACTGGAATTGCGCCAGATCGCCCAGGTCGGGCAGGCCGGACGGGTAGTGGATGAGCAGTTGTTCCCAGCCGAAAAGGCGACCCAGTTCGTCGCTGCTGAAGCGGCGAAGCTCGACAGGTCCGAACCGAAGCGGTGGTAGGTCGCTGGCCAAGTCCAGTGGGCATAGATGGGTCCAGGTCACCGTTTCGCTCCGAAACGCCCGGTCAAGGGCTCGGGTGGCTTCCGGGAGCGAGCACGACGGTTTGGACAGCGGAGACTGGAGGCACGGCAGTCCCAGGGAGTGCAGTGCATACAGCAACGCGAAGTTCAGGGTTTGCTCCCATCCTGTGTTGGCGTAGCTTTCTTGGCACACGGTGCGTAGGTGGGCAAAGGCCGGCGCTTTGAACAACGCGTTTGGGTCGAGGGGGCGCAATGACCATAGGTTGCTCACCGCGCTTTCCAGAGCGGCAGGTACGAGGGGCATCATTTCTGCTTAACCAAGATGAAGCTCCAGCAGGCTTCGAGCTGGGAAAGGGAGTGCTTGGGTGTCCTTGCGCTTGAGTTCATCCACGCGGCCGTGCGACCAGCGCAGTTCGCCTTGTTTGTTGTCCAGGGACAGATTGCCTTCTTCGAAGACAAATTCCCTGCCGTCTTTGACGGGTTGCAACGTGATGGCGTGCCGCTGCTCGATCCAGATCCATTCGTTTACCCAGGTGACGGGACTTTGCCCCGCGGTTCGAGCGATTTCGACCAGATAACCGCCGGGCGATTCGAAGAGCTTGAGCAAAGAATAAAGCGGCGAAGGCATCGACAGGGCAGGGTGGTCAGAAACAAAAAGCCCCTCGTTGGGCTATGCAAGAGGAGCGGATTTTACGCCTTTGAAGGGCTTGCGTCGGCTTGTTCCAGTGGGACGCTGGGGACATGGATACCTCAACGACGAACCTCATTGGCCCGCGACGAGGGTTCGCTGGCGCTCTGTCTGCGCCGGGCGATGCAGGCGGCGGACGAATTGATCGAAGCGACCCATGGGGCTGGCTGGCCGGCGACGAAATGACGGATGGCCGGTCACGGCAGGGGAGCGCACGGCACGCGCCCTTGAATGTCACCTCACCCACGAGAGCATGAAGGTGTCCGACATAGGAGACTTTCATGGATACATCCGCCAATTCCGTACCCGCCAACCCGACGCTGCCGCTTTCTCGCATCGTGCAGGGCAAGAACCCGCGCACCTACTTCGATCCCGTCGAAATGGCCGACCTCAGAGCTGGCCTACGTGCCGCCGGTCGTGTCATCCAGCCCATCATCGTCCGTCCGATCCCCGGCACCGACCTCTACGAAATCGTGGCCGGCGAACGCCGCTGGCGTGCCGCGAAAGATGTCTTCGGCGACGACTACGGCATGCCGGTCGTGATCGAGGCCTTGAACGATGAAGAAGCCGAGGCTATCGCCGTCATCGAGAACCACCACCGCGCCCCCATGTCCCATGCCGAGGAAGCGCTCGCCGCCAAACGCCAGTTGCTGCGCCATAAGGGCGACAAAGAGGAGGCAGCGGCGAGCCTCGGTTGGAAGCCCGAACTCATGGAACGCCGGCTGGCGCTCCTGACCTGCACGCCGGCTGTCCTGGAAGCGCTGACGCAACACCAGATTCAACTCGGCCATGCCGAACTGCTGGCTGGCGTGCCGCCCGACAAGCAGGACGTGGTCCTGGCCGGCATACTGGCGCACAAGGTGCCGGTGGGTGCCCTCAAAGAGCAGTTGGGCCGTTTCGCCCGCCAGTTGGCCGCCGCCATCTTCGACACCGCCCAATGCTCGGCCTGCCCGCACAATTCCGCCCGGCAGGCGGGCCTCTTCGACGAATCGCTGGGCGAAGGCTACTGCCAGCACCCCACCCACTACGACGAACTGACCCTGCAAGCCGTCGAGGCCAAGGCTCAGGGTCTACGCGACCAGTACCC
>Ga0209211_10001604_pt1 | contig 42142 bp, 35 predicted proteins | sample RifGroA2_FD_183992 | JGI IMG/M metagenome (GOLD analysis project Ga0209211, IMG submission 183992) | Groundwater microbial communities from Rifle, Colorado, USA - Groundwater A2 (SPAdes) (version 2) | ecosystem: Environmental > Aquatic > Deep subsurface > Groundwater | place: Rifle, Colorado...
AGGGAAACGCGATGTGGAAACTCTCAAGCTATGGTAAACTCTCACTATTACTACTTAGGCATGAGACCGAGCATACCCTGCGGTCTCTGCCGCAGGGTTTTTGATTTTTCGTAGTATTTCGTATATTCGCATAGTATTTTTCGTATTTATATGGACCACACCAAAACAAAAAAAATTATTGAGGACACGCTAAAATTTATGGGTGTTAGTTTTCAGACGGTTGAAAAGGTGGATTCCGCCGATTCAAAACACGACCGTTTCATGATTCGTACCGAAGAGTCGGCGCTTCTCATAGGCTCAAAGGGCGAGAACCTTGGCGCCCTTAACTATATTGTAAAAAGAATCGTTTCTAAAACTCTACCGCCGGAAAGTGAAGCAAAGTTTTTTATTGACGTTAACGAGTACCATGAAAAAGCCTTGGAGTCCGTGAAAGCTAAGGCAAAAATCATGAGTGAAAGAGCGCGGTCCTTCAAGTCTGATGTTGAACTTGAGCCGATGTCTTCCTATGAGCGGATGCTTATCCACTCTTTTCTTGAGGGCGCGCCGGATATCAAAACGGAATCAAGGGGCGAGGGGGCAACAAGAAGAGTGGTGATTAAATACGTTCAACAGACAAACAACTAACCACTTACAACCAACAACTACAGAACCGGCTCTTCCTGTTGTCAGTGGTTTGTTGTAGGTTGTCGGTTACTCTTTGAGCCGTAAGCTCCAGACGCGATAGTCGAACTTGTTTGTGAAAAAGAGGTAATCCTCGCTCGGGCTTAAAAATAGATTTGTTCCGTCAATATCCCTCCCTACAAGTTTTTTTGGTTCCACCACAAGGTTTACTACCCCACTCGCGGTGTCGATTTTCCAAATGTCGTCGGAAAAAGAACTTACTCCTTGGTACCACCCGTCAGGGTAGGGCCCCACCCCCAGATAAGTGGGGACGCTGCAATAAACAATGGCAGATTCTCTGTTGCTCCAGATGCATTTTTCCGGCAGTGTGGTGACCGACACGATTTCAGATGTGGCTTTTTTGAACGAGTATGTTTTGAGAAACAGGCCGTCGGCGGTATTTTCCGAGTATAAGACCACTGATGCGTCGGGGCTTACAAGTGTGGTCAGGCCTCTTATTCCAGAGATCGCCCGAGTCAGGGTTCCGCTTTTTACGTTAAGTAGGTACATGAACCCCGGTATTGACGTAGAGGCCTTGGTGGTAAGGGCGACAGTTTGCGCCGTCGGCCAAGTCGCAAGCCACTCTCGAAGTGGAGAGTCGAATATTTGGGTTTTTTTACTCCCGTCAAAGTCCGCCGTTACTCCGACCGCGCCTTCTGAATGGTTGACGATGTAAAACAGTTTGTTTTGTTCCGGATTTGTTGTTATTGCCCTAATGTTTTCAGTAAGAAACGAGCCTGAAAGTTCTCCACTGGTTTGGTCTTCCGCCGAGGTTATGAGTGCCGCCGAGTAACTTTGTATCGTTTCAGTTTCGCCGTCTTTTAAGTATCTGGCGACAAGATGAACGCCGTCTTTATTCCACAAAACCTCGGCGATTTTGGGTATGGTGGTATTCGAAAGTCTCACCTCCGACGCATCCGGACCGACTTCGTATACATTGCCTGTTCCCTTTTCAACAAAGCGGACAAGCACGCCACGGCCACCCGAACCGGAAAGAGCGACAGCCCCCGCTGACGGTCTTTTTGACAGTTCTTTTAAGTCCAATCTGGAAGTTTCTGTGCCGGAGTCGGGGGGAGTGGTTGGCGAGATTTCCGGCGGTACAACTGACTCCCCTCTCCCTCCTCCGTCTACTGATGAGCCCACGGGGAAAATGTTGCCATCCCCATCCGTCGGCAGAATGTTGCCCCCCGTGCCTCGGTTAGTGTAAAAGTAAAAAGCCATAAGTCCTCCTACCACAAGCAGGATGAACGCGACGATAATAATGTAAGCGGCTTTTTTGGACATTTTATCTTTTGTTCGCTGGATTAGTAGATGGGTCGTAGTTTCTGCAAGAAAGCGTTTTTGCGACACACTTGTCCTTTATGCTCACGGTGAGGTCGCTGTATCTTTTGTTTACCGCCGCGGTTTTCGTTGCATCGCTACCGGCACGCCCAAGGTCCGCCTGTTGCTGGCGGTAGGCTTGGTCCATAATATTTTTTGCGACATTGACGTTGCCTCTGTTGATATCTGTCTCCGCAATCGCTACCTGCGTGTCATCCGCTTGTTTGTAGACATCTTTTATCCAGGCGTCAATCTCGGCTTTTTTACCAGGAGCTTTAATGGCGTCCTCCTGTAATTTTTGTACGCGATTGGTCACTGTGTTGTTTATGGATTCTATTTGCTGGGCGGTCGCCGTCACACCCTGGTTGGTCAGTATATTTGTAAACGCTTTCTGTTTGTCTGCTTTGAAAATGTCCACTGCCGTGTTGTAGTCACGGATAGCTTGCGCTTCCCCCATCAGCGCGTCAATTTTTGTTCCCAGTTGGTTGAATTTTTCAATTTGCGAGAAGTCGCCATCTTCCGCCGCTCGGTGTATTTCCTCTTTTTGTGCGACGAGTTCTCTCGCCAAGGTTTCGAGGTCGTTCGCCCGCTTCTTTGTATCCGTCAGGTTTTGATTTATTTCCGCAATTGTCCGATCAAGGTCGGCATAGTACTCCGGTGATTCAACGTCCGGCGCAGATGCACGACTTTTTTGGCTCGCTGGCGCGCCGAAATACAAATCCAGCTCTACAAGTTTTGGGTTAATGGTATTCAGAATAATGTAGGATGTAAGAGCCAATATAAGTCCACCAACGGCGCGTTCAATACGAGCCTTGCCCTCTTCTTTGCCGGTAATGACGTCGGTTGAGAGGTAGGTGAACCCGCCCCACACAATCATGAGAAATGCCAAGGCACCGGCACCGGCCACACCCACCTTGAATATGCCGGTTAAGTATGTGGGCAGGTCGGTTTTGCCTGTTGCCGGGTTAAACGTTTCCTCTATGGGGGCTAAGGGTACGTAACCTTGAGCCGCACTTTGTTTGGGTGCTATGGCAAAAAACACTATCGAGACAAGCACCAAAAGCACCGGTAAAGCAAGGGTTTTTTTGTGGTTTGATGACATAAGTTTGGGTTGGCGGTATACGGCTAGGATTAAAAGATGCTAACTCCCGCCGGGTTGCCAAATAAGAGACTGATTTCCGACGTGACCGTTTGAAAAATTCTCGACGGACTTGAAACTTCAAGAGAAACTCTCGCGTTTCCCGCCGATTCTTTTTCTTGTCTGAATGAAAGAGCGCTTTTGTCTAAACTCCCGGTAATTTTCTGTTCATTTAGACGCCAGTTGTAGGACAGACCCCTCCCTTCTCGCTCCGTGACGCCGACAAAGTAAGGAATAGCTACAATTTTTATCTCCTCGTCTCGAAGGGTAATGTTGCCAAAAAGAGCTCGGTTTTGGAGTACACCCAAAAGCGGGCTATCTTCGTAAAACACGATGCCCGGCTGAACCGGTGTGATGACAGTGTTTCCCTCGGCTACGTATGACTGGTCTACTGAAGAAACCTCAACTGTTATGTTTGCCGCTTTTAACGGTATGTCGCCCCTAAAGAAGATAAAATTTTTGCCATAACCCGAGGCGGCCGTGGCGGGGTGTCCATCCACTTTCCAATTATAGACAAGGTTTTTCGCGGACAGTGTCCCTCCTCCGGCGGTGACAATGTTTGGTAGGGCCACGATTTTAACGGTACCTTGGAACGGGTACAAGGATTTTCCTTTGTAGAACGGAGGCACGTAGGATTCAGCTTCCCACAAAACGTCGACTGTGGCAGGTCGGATATTAAGTGTTTCTTGAATCACCTCACCCTCAAAGGTTTTGACTACGATAAGAATGTTCGAGGTGGAGCCGGGGCCGCCGGTTTTGAACGAAAAAGTTTTTTGATTGGACGCGTCTTTTGACAGGTTGTTGTTAAGGAACCAAGAAATGTTGGAGCGGTCAAGGTCAATCGAAAAACTTTCAATTATAACTGTAACAAATTGATGTGGGGTGGGCCGAGCCGGCACGGTTCTGACCAGCAGTACGCCAGATTGTCCACCAAGGCTTTCCAAATTTTGCGCGCTTGCTGTGGTTGCCATAAACAACATGCTTGCAAAAAGTGTCAGGGCGAGATACTTCATAGGCTTTATTTTATCACGGGCTCGCTATATACGAAAATACGAAAAGGTGCGGATATACGAAGTTATACGAAAACTTTTCTGATACCGCTATGGTTTTCGTATTATTTCGTAGTTTCGTAAAATTCGTATTTTCGTATGTTTGCCTATTCCGAATGGCTACTTTCCTCATTTTCTTTCTTTTTTCTCGCCGCGTACGGGTCGGAAAGGTCAAGGAGGTTGCTGTGGAAACTAAGCCTCTCATCCTCAGCCTTTTCTTCCGGTGTTCGGTATCGGTTTCTGTTGAGCGAGTCGGGCGAACCTTCTCCACCTCTACCACCCCCGCCGAATAAACTGTTTCTGCCACCCTGTTTTTCTTGGGGTTTCTTCTTTTTCTTATCTTTGTCCTTATCGTCCTTGTTTTCTCCAGACCGGCTCTCATTCTTTTTATTCTCCTCCTCCGCGTTTTCATCCGATATTTCATGCTCTCCGTCCCCCTCTTCTCCAGCCATTCTGTTACTTTTTTCTTCTTCCGATTCGTCTCCGTACGGGTTGTCACTTTCTTGTTCTTGTCCACTTGCGTCTGATTCTTGCCCCATTGAATCAGCATACTCATCGGACATCCCACCTTCTTCATTGGTGCCTTCTGCCCCTCCTTCGGTGCTTCCGGTCGCTCCTTCTGCCGCTGCCGTACCCGCTTCACCCGCAGCCGCGGCTTCACCATCGGCCGCCCCCGTACCGCCCGCCTTTGCCGCAGCAAGTTTTTCCACATCAACTCCCGTTTCCTTTTTGATTTTTTCTTCAGCTTTTACGACAAAAAACACATACAGCCCTTCAAGCCCCCAGATACCATCAATGGCGGGTACTACTTGGAAAATGAAAGAAAGAATGAAGCTGCCCACCATCTTCGCGCTTTTTACATTGACGCCGCGAAGATGAAGATATGTCGGCCAAGCCATACCCACCAAGATATCAATAAAGGGGTTGGTAAACAGGCCGATTCCAAATAAAAAATCAATTCCGATTTCAACACCATCAATAAGGAAAAGAGCCCCGATGACAATACCCCACTCGGTGTTGGAGATTTTGCTGCCACTTTCGGGCGGCGGAGCGGCGGCCTCTTTTTTGTCACCGTCCTTTTCTTTTTCTTTGTTGTTTTCTGGGGTATCGGCCATAGAAGAAGTAAAAACTAGAAGCGGCAAATTTGAAACAAAAGAAAGTCGATTAAACCTCTTTCGTCACGCTTAACTTTGTGGTACTGCCGGCGGGGCGTTTTGGTCCTCGTCCTCCAGTTCCTTCTTTGCTTTTTTAATGGCCAGCAGTTGCGAGGGGTCTGAGGTGATAATCTGGTCCTCAGTGTAAGAGGCGATGACTTTGATTGCCACGTGTTTTAGTCCTACGAAGAAGATACCCTCGCCGACATCCGATTCCAAAAGCAGGTACTTTTCCTCGTCGGTCAGACTAAAAACGGTTTTGATACGTTCGATTGATGATGGTGATTGTTTCAAGAGCATTTGAATGGAGGAGTTGGTGATAATTGGCAGTCCATAAGGGGATTTAAGGAAGTCATCAACGTCTTGGGTAATCGTGGAAAGCCCAAGGAAATATTTGCGACCTCTTTTCGCAAGCCCCAAAAGAAAGGAAGCGGTGTCTTCGGATTTCATCATCCACCACGCCTCATCGATTACCAAAAGCCGCTTACGTAAATTTTTCCGGATAGCGTTCCAGATATAGTGAGTCACGATATACATGGCGACAGGTTTTAGTTCGTCCTCCATGTCGCGTAAGGAAAAGACGATAAATTTGGCGTCGATATCGATATTTGACGGTTTATTGATAAAGCCGGACCACGTGCCTCGGGTATATTTACTTAGGCGCTGGACCAATGAGTCCCCCCCTTCCATGCCGGCCAGCACAAGTTCAAAGTCGGATAGGAGTGGCGGTTCGACGTTTCGGAAATCGGAGTCGGGTGTGATGTCTTTCAGGGCGTAGGTTTCACTGATGGCTCGGTCAACCACGGCGTCTTCTTCAGGCGTGAGACCGCCCAACATGATTCTGAAAAGGCCCACCAAGTTTATGATGTTGGACCGTAAAACGTCGGAGGCCGATTCGTCTTCGCGTGGCACAGGCAGGTCAAACGGGTTTATATGGTGAGAAGAATTTAGAGAAATGGTGAAATATTTTCCACCCGTGGCTTCGGCCATATATTCATATTCGCGCTCGGGGTCGATAACAATCACTTCCGTGTCGAACATGAGTGTCCGGAGGATTTCCAATTTAGTATTGTATGATTTTCCGGAACCGGATTTAGCGAAAGTAATGGAGTTGTAATTTTCAAGAGAGAATCGGTCAAAGAGTACCAGTGACGAGTTGTGTCTGTTGATGCCGTAAAGGATTCCCTTGTCCGATGTCAGGTCGGAAGAAATAAACGGAAAAAGACTGGAAAGGGGTGAAGAGTTGAGCTTGGAATGAACCATAAGCTCGTCTTGGGCGATAGGCATGACGCTTCTAAAGCCCTGTTCCTGCTGAAAGAGGGCGGGTTTTAGGTAAATTAGCTTGGCCTCCAGAATCGATTTGATTTCCGACTCCAGTTTGTCGAGGTCGGTTTCGTTGTCACCGTAAATTGAAATATAAAGACCGACGTCAAACAACTTCTCTTGGGCCTGCATTAGGTTGTCACGCAACCGCTCAAGGTCTTGATACGCCGTGTCGAGCATCGGGTCGCGCACCATGCCTTTTTTCGCCCGCTCGTTGATTTGACTTTGCACCTCGGCTACCTTTTTTTGAAATTGGCGAAGTACCGTTGCGGTGTCAATCGGATGTATAAAAATGGAAACGTCGAAAGCTTTGTCGAGGTTTATAATCGGTGAAAACCAACCCTCGGATAGGAACCGTGGGTAAGATATGACGAAAAAAGTTCGGACGATTTTATCTCCCAAGTTTAGCGCCCGCGGCGTAACTTTAAGGGCTGAAGGGGCGATAACGTCCTTTAATTCCAAAACACCCGCTTCATAAATTTCCTGAGGCAGAATTGAAGCGATGTCAGGCGCTTTACTTTTTTTAGTTAAGAAATCAAAAAATCCCATATCTTTAAATATACGAAAATACGAATGAGTGCAGATATACGAAATTATACGAAAACCGTAGTGGTGTCACAAAAGTTTTCGTATATTTTCGTATTTTCGTTAATTCGTATTTTCGTATCATTATTTTCGTATTAGTTAATTTGCACCGGTTTATTCATGTCCCCCGGATTGAAAATCTTATAGAACAATTCAACCACCTCTTCTGTTCCAAGCTGTACCGCCCTAATGCCGCATCTTACCAAGCCTTGTTCAACGACCGACAGACGCTGCAGCAACTGGCTCCTGTGTTCTTCGAAGATGTCTTGTTTTTTTTCCTGCTTTTCCTCGGCTTCTTTGTGGGTAAGAAATTTCCCCGCCATGTCCACTACCCCACCCCGTCCCTGAAGTGGCGCCGGTGAGTATGGCACTATGACAAAAAAGGTCTTGGTCATAATGTTGGCGCTTTCAGTGAAGCTTTTAATGAATTCAATATATTCTCTGGTTTGAACCTTCATCAGGTCACTCGGCTGTTCTTTGTGCCGTTCCTCCAAAAGCGCTATGTACGGTCGTATGTCCAACTTACGGGACTCAATAAATAATTGTATGGAAAAGTCCAGAGAGTTAAGGAAGTTTTGGAATTGCGAGATGATGGCGTTTTGGTTGTCCTCTGATTTAAGAGCGAAGTTGAGTGAGGAGGTCATAAGCGCGGCCCGAAAGCCGCCGTCACGGAGAACAATGATCCCGTCACGGACTTCTTTGATGGGGACGAATTCCTGTGTTGCTTTGGGTGTGGACGCCATATGAAATAATTATACGAACATACGAATTAACGAAAATACGAAATTATACGAAAACTAAAACACACTACCACGTAGCCACATTATAGCTTTTTTGGATTACCTATGCGAACAATACGAATAGGTTTGACAATTTTTTCTCTGAAGTTTACCAACAGTCCAAGACGTATGTTTGTTTCTTGCAAGTAATGTTGTGTTTGTCGGTAGTCCTCGGGAGTCAGCATTCTCTTGGCCTTTAATTCCAAGATGATTTTCTCATCCACCAGAAAATCCAGAATATTGCCAGTGTTACCTATGGCGAGCTCCCTTTTGTAGGAAATTTTTTTGTTTTTTAATTTTTGCTCGATATAATCAGCGTACTGTTTTTCTCTCCCGTACAACCCAAGTTCCTTGTGGACTTCAAAGAAAATACCTACTAGGTTATAGGACAATTCAGGGTATATAACGGCTGGCGACACTTTTTTCGTATTTGTTCGTATATCCGTACCCATTCGTATTTTCGTATTTACTACTTCTTCATGCTCTCGCTCGCTCCCGGACTCAAGTTTTCGTTAATGTCGAGACTCCACGTGAGGTCTTTCAGTTTACTGTCCGATAACTTTGGCACGTACACCAAGGGTGCCGCAGCCGCTTCCGCTTTGTGTTCCGGTTTTCTTTCGCGTTTCCTCCAGATGTACAGTTTGCTTGCCAGCATGAATTTAAATGCCGCTTCAATAACGTAAATAAACGGCTGGTTGTTCACTTTGTATAAGGCAAGCGCGAGTCCGAGCGCCGCTACGGGGATAATAAGAAGTATGGCAAGGATTAAAGAGATTGGGGAAACGTAAGTGTAAATTATGAATGACAATCCAGCCCCGCCCGCCAAGTAGACGAACTGCTTGATGGTTAAAGGACCAAAGATTTTGTCTTCAACCTCGATAAATTGTGGAACTTGAAATTTCATGAGATGAACATACGAAAATACGAATTTTAAGAAATTACGAAATAATACGAAAACCGTAGTGGTACCAGAGAAGTTTTCGTATATGTTCGTATTTTCGTACCCATTTCGTATGTTCGTATAGGGCTAGCCTAAAGTTTCCCGATACGGGTCAGCGGCGTACTTACCTTCCGATTTTGTGGAGCTTGTCGCGCCGGATAGTTTTTGGTCGACAATGTTTTGAGGCTTGTTCGGTAACACCTCAGGTTTTGGTGCTGGTGGAGGCGTAAAAGGTGGAAACGCGACCGCCAGAGCGGGTGCTTTTTCCGGCATCGAAATCACTGGAACCGGTGGCTCTGGCGCCCAAGGTGCAGCTACCTCGTTTTTTAACGACGGCATAAAGCTTGTCCCCGCCGGTACTTTGGAAGGGATCTGGCCTGAAGTCGGAGCCGCCCTTTGAGGTATTTCAGTCGTTCCAGTCGCGGTTACTGTCGTAGCAGGTTGCGACGGTCCACGCGGTTTTATTGGAATGTTTTTTGGTTCCGGCGGTGTCGCAACTTCAGGTTTTACTCCCTCGGTAAAATTCTCGCTGTTCTGGATTTTTTCAGCTAAGGGTTGAAAGCCGGAATTGACAGGCGTCGGATTTTCTATGTCTCGGAGTATGGCCTCCCTATCAAGAACTTCTTCTGTTTCAGAAACTATAATGTTACCTTCCGGCTTCATTGGAATTGGAGAAGCTGCCGAGTTCATTGAGGCTAAATTTTGATACCCCGTTTCCGCGGAGGATTTTTCCGGTTGCTGTTCGGTAGGTGGTTCTTGTGGTTTCGCTGGAATAGTTTCCGTGGGTGTCGGCGTACTTCGAGCCTCGGCTTCCCCGTTAACCTGTTTTAGGGCCTCGCGGATTTTGAGGAATACTTCAATGTTGATTTCTTGGGCAATCGGTCGGACTTTTTCTTCGGACAGACCCAATCGTTTCGTTAGGCGGGACAAAAATTGGGCGGGGTGAGTGAAACCAAGAATAACCATACCCGTCTCCGCCCCGAGCTCTCCAAGTTTATCCATGTGGAGAGCGTATTTACGTCCGATGTCCACAACTTTTTTAGCCGAGTCAACCGAACCCAAAGCGTTTTTGAGGCTATCCGGCAGTTTTTCAAATTGTCGCGACAAATCTCTCTGGCTCACTTTTCCCTCGAGCATTTGCATAAGCGATTCAAGCGGGTTTATAGCCATCGATTCGTGGCTTGTTTCCATGATGGGGGGCCTGGTGGAGTTACTCTGGAAACCCTGAGGTTTCGAAAGTGACCCGAAAGAAGCATTGGAAGTTTGATAGTTTTGGTGTGGTACCGAACGAGTCACCGGCGGCGGTGGCACCGAAGCCGAGGGCGGAGCCACTCGTTTTGTTTGAGTCGGGTGTGCCGGAGCAAGGGGCGCAATTTCTAGTCCCTCAACTTTCGGCGGAGCTACTCGAACAGCGAGCTCAATCGGCACTTTTATATTGAGGGCTGGCAGTAACATTGAGAAAAGAGCTTGGCTTAAGACCACCACAATATCGGGCACTTTTTCTCGGTTCTCTTCGTCCAGTTTTTCCGTCAGACCCGATTCAAAGTCTTTGGGTTCGCGTTCTTTGGCTATTATTTGTCGTACCAGTTCGCACATTTCCCCGATTTCACCCATACTCAGATTGAAGCCCCCGCCGATTTGTTCCATCATTGAGATTATGGGGAGCTCGGAAAAAACCACTTGAGCTTCTTGTGGCAAGCTTCTGACGGTTTTATCTAGTTGTTCTTCGTAGTCTATGTAGTTCATTTCGTTAGATTATATAACCGAATTCAACGTCGAGAATATTTTCGACCGTTACCCCGCTCTACTTATGGCGTTGAAGAGGTAGATGTTCCCCTGCTTACCGTTCTACTAAATCTATCTGTTAACCCTTCGCTTAGAGCGGCCGTGCGTTGCGTCGAGTCCGTCCAGTCGGTAAATTCAACCTGTTTTAATTTGCCCGACCTAAATGCTTCTTCCAGGTTCTCTCTCATTTGTTGGAATTCGACGTTGCGCATTTTTTGACCGATTTTCCAGCCCTCCTTTGTTTGTATAAGGTCTTTGATGAGCTGCTTGGTTTCAAAGGTCATCATTCGCTTACCTTCCTCGTTTTCTTTAAATGCTTTGAACGCGGCTTCCAACAGCATGGTTACGTCGATAGGGTCTTTTTTGGCGAATTCCCGAAGTGCTTCCGCGCCCATGAATCGCGCGTATTCGTAATTTTTTCTCATACTCCCCGGTGTATTGGCCGATTCCACCGGAGCCCTGCCGCGCAAGAACTCTCGAAGGCGGTCCTCCCACATATTGTCTTTGGTCAATTTGCTGAAGTCACCAGTTTGAAGTGCTGTGGCTCTTTCGTCATCAGTATTGCGATACATAAACTTTCCAGCGGAGTCCGTCATCTCGCGCATTTCGGTAAGCAGCTCGACAAGCTCGGCATCTTTAATTGACCGAATGTCGATACGCTCTTGGTCGGTAAAGTTGGAAGTTTTGTTCGGGTCACGAATGTCTTGGGAGGTACTCCACTTCATGATTTTTCCTATAGCAGGGACAGCTCGCAACAAGTTGCCTTCGTCCACATTCCTTCCTTCTCTTGCAAGGCGGTCTCGAGTGGCGTCTGAAAAGTGAAACTTGGTAATGTTGAGAAGCTCAAAGCCTTTAAGTGACATGAAGCGTCGAGTTTTTGAGTAAACGGCTCTGAATGCTTCCGTCTGTTGATATTCCGGAATTTCTTCGGCTGCCGATGCGTTCCCCGTAGTTGCGTCAATCGTTGCCCCGTCCACGATTGCCCAGCCCCTTTTGTCTTTTTTCACTTTTCCGGTAGCCGAATCAATCGCAAAATAACCCGCCCTAACTTTCTGTTCGTAAGCTTTCAACTTTTCGTCAAATGCCTCCAGCTCAGCTTGGCATGTTTCTCCATCATCTTTCAATTTCATGAAGTACGCTTCAAGAAACTCTTCTTTGTCATGCTGGGTCCAGCCTCCTTCTGTAGATTTTATCAACTCATCAACTTGTTTCTCGGTGGCATGAGGAATAACCGTCTTTATAACATCCTCTTGCAGGTGGACCAAGCCGGTTGATGAAAGCCGTACGACGGCCGATTGAACAGCGTTCAAAAGGCGCTTTCTCTCAGGTTCGAATTCATCTTTCATGTGCGCAAGCCACTCATCTTCTGTCATGATGGTACCGTCAGGTTTGTTTGGAAGCACGGCAGGCTTTCTTTTTAGGAGTTCTTCTTTCTTGTTCATTTTAACCGCGTGCTCCGATGCTTCCGCCGCTTTTCGTACCGCCTCGGCGCGTTGCACCTCCTGCGCCTTATCTTTTAATTTCTCGCTTGCTTCGTAGGATTCTTCCAACGACTCCTCTCCGCCGAATTTGGCATGAACAGCTCTGCCGGTTGTCTGTTCACGTATAAGGTTACCGAGCTCGGTGGTACCAAACCAACTTCTGGCGAATTTTTTATTAATCTCACTTACGTTAAATTTTTTACTCAAACTTTCCGCTCCCATGTTCACTGCAGCGCCGAAAGCGCTAGCTTTGCTGGATGCCGCGGTCAACTTTTCACCGATAATGCGGCGGTTCATGGCCCCGAGCGCTATCTTTTTCTCTGCGTCTGTCCCCGGCCCGCTCATGATTCGTTGTTTTTCCGCTTTGTAGGCATCCATGCGGTCCAGTACATTTGACGCCATCTTACCGACTTTTGTCGCGCCCCCTTCAATTGTGTTTGGCAAATTTTGTAACGCGTCTTTCGCCTTATCATACCCGGCCTTACCTTTGTCTTTCCACCCCTTAAGTGTATCTGGCATTTGCTGGAAACCTTGAATTGATTTGCTTACCCCCTTAAACCCATAGCCGACCACTCCGGCTGTGGTTGTGATAAACCGGCCGCTCGCGACCCACATAGCGCCTTTTGCTCCGACGGTCTTGGCGAATTCCAGTCCGTGTACCTCAAGTTTTTTGGCGACCAGAATACAGCCGAGCATCAGTCCGATGACTAACAGGAAGTTTATAATCAGGGTAATACCTTCTCCAGCACCGGTTGTGAAAGCGGTGGCCAAACTAGCTTCACCCATAGTGATAGAGGTTACGCCTTTAAACGCGGGAGATTGAATGGTTTTGACTACCACATAAGAGAGGGTCATAAAGGCGGGCGCGAAGATACACTGTTTGATGAGCGCCTCTTTCCACGGGTCGACGAATTTTTCGGCGAACGGCATGGCAAAAGCCAAGAACGCCAAAGGAGATAGCATCATAACAAACATTAAAACAACGGCGCGTATGAGCATTAACACGGCCCCCACCAGAAACACATAGGCCGCTATGAGCATGAGGGCGCTTCCGAAAATTCCTATCAGAATAATTTTGCCCCAATTAATGACGTTGCCTCCCGCGAGCGTGGCTACTCCCGCCACAACACCCGCCACCGGACTGCCGGTAATGGTACCCGCCACCGTATTTATGGCCGCGTTTTTAAGGCGTGTTCCCCAACCGGCCCGTTCCTTTCCCGGCTCGCCTATGGCTCTACTGTCGTATAGTGTTTGGATTTTTAGTCCTTCCATGAACGCTCCGGACATACTGCCTTGGGGCGTCATTATTTGGTTTGCTCCCGTGGTTTGTGAATTCACAATTAGGTTATAGAAATGCAGGGCGATAATGTTCGAGCCGTCGATTATCGTTTTGGTGATAAACAAACTGAAGTTCATGAGAAGCGCCACCACCACGAGATGCACGATGAGCTCTTTGGTTTTCCCCGAGTTGAGTCCCAAAATGGTACTTAGGGCAATCCAAAGAAGAATAAAAATGAAAAAGACGTTCGCGAGGTCTCGGAAAATTTTCCAGCCGATGTCGACTACCGGTATGCTTTTCATCAGCTCGGAAATATTTAGCGTGAACTGCATTGATTGGTCGAAAATGAAACCGGCAAGGTAGAGGAACCACGACACAATCCACATCACAAAGTTGATGATGAGGGCGGCGCAGGCGTCTAAACTGAAAGACGGTGGTATAAAACCGATACAACTGGCGTTTATGGGCGGTTTCGGCGGTTCTCTTTTCTCGGCGTCCTTAGCCGCGCCCGCGCCCGGGCTATCAGTGCCTTGAGTTACAGTGTTAGCGGGTATTTGGGCGGGATTTTGTTCAACGTAGTTTGCTGGGACGGTTGACGGCCCAGCGAACGGGTCGCCGAGGTCAAGGCCGGTGACTGGCGCTCCGGTTAAGGGTTCAAGAGCTTGCGCTTCCGTTTTTTGCACTCCAAACACCGGCGAAAACACCACCGCGAGGAGTAGAACGAACAACAAAATTTTCGGGTAGAATTTTTTCATGCGCTTCATCATTGGATTTTAAACATGGTGGTCGAGGACGCTATCGATTGTTCTCTGTCATTAACAACTTTGAAAAATTCCATAACCATTTTATATGAAAGGTACGTACCTGTGGATGTGAATATCGGATTGTCGGCAATTCTCGCGGTGATTTTGTAATCGACGGTTCGGCCTTGCGTTAGATCGAAGTTGTTATTGAAAACCACAGAACTTTGTTGTACGTCAACCGGCAACTCGTTAATTTGAAGACTGTCTGGAGCGAAGACTGATGAGAATTGTGGGGTTTGGATTGAACCGTCGGTCCTAATTCCCAAAAGCTTTAAGCGCGCCTTAAGGCCTGTCTGCCTTTGGTTGGCGGTCATTTTGAACATACTTAGGAAGTTTCTAAAAGTTAGATTGTAGTAATTATCAATGTTAGGTTTGGATTCCTGCTCGGCTGGAGAAAACACTACGCTCGGCGTGGACAAGTCATCATTCGTTCCGGTTTTAGGAGCTCCAAACACCTGAACCTCGTCTAGTATCATGTTGTCTCTCGGTGCCATTTGTTGAATCCAGACATACTGACCTTCTGTCCCGCCCGTGCTTATGCTCGTGAGTGCTGAAGTCGGACTGGGCAACGGAAACGTATTGTTTCCGGCGGCGCATGATTGAGGGGATGAACCAAATGCGGTCTTCGATATGATGACACATCCGGAGAAGGGTCTGCCGATAAATTCATACACATTTATTTTGTATATTTTATATATTTTCCCCAAATCCACCGTCCACCAGTTATCCGTGCCGTCGTTTGTAACTGAACCACCAAGTAGAACTCCGGTTGCCACGCCCTTCACGGCACGTGATGCCGGATAAGTTGCTATTGAAGAATCATTTACACGCTGTACCCAATCACTTGATTGCCGAGCCGGTTTTCCTCTTGCTAGATTTTCTTCAGCCGAGGCTTCGGGCGGTTCCTCATTGCCCGTAGTGTCTTCACCCTTGGTTTGTTCGCTGAAGTCTCTGGTCGCGCTTCTTATCGGCGCTGTCATGTTCACGCTTTGGCAGAATGTTGCCACCCTGTTGTAGTCGGCTAGATTCCACTGTCCCGCGCCACTTCCCTTTTTAGTCGTGGTGGTTGCTATGCTACTATTTACGCCGCCAATCTTTACTACTATTGGTGTAGTACCGGTTAGGGGGTCGTCGGGCTTAGCTTTGCTCGCTGAGTAAAGGTTTCTCTTAAAAGCGGCGCAGAAAGCTATCGGTGTCGGACCAGTCGGTTTTCCGAATTCGTCCGTCGCGGTAGGACCGAGCATGGCTGTAGCGCTTGTTTCAACGAAAAGTCCGTCCGGTAGACCCTGCGCGGCTTCATTCGCGGCGATAATTCCCGCCGGAGTGGAGTTGCGCGCCCGTTCGACCGGTGACTGCACGGAACTCGAATATGTACCGTCGGCGCTCGGGTAACTACTTGCCGTATGCCCGCCGGACCGTCGGCTTGCTCCCAGAAGTCCGCCGACACCGCCCATAACTTGATTTATGAGTTGGTTTGCCAATGCTCCCAAAATCGCGTCTATGTCTTTCGCCAAGCCGACTCTTTGCACTTCCACACCAAGAGTGGTCGAAAGCTGGTCCTCAATAAGTGAGCCGGGGGTGTTTACTTCACCGGTTTCGGGGTCGGTGGAAGACAAAAATCCCTTACCCCAGTCAAGCTCTCGCAGACTAGTTTCTTGACGATTGCCAATGGTTGAACTTAACGATTCGGATGCCTTGATAAACGCGCCGTAAGGATTGTTTTGCGGCTGGGCGGTAAGTTGTATCCAGTTGTCCCAGCCATCCGCGCCGAAGCTTCCGCCGGTGAAAGTCTTTTGAAGGTTTTGCTGAATATCGGTGAGGCGGCAGCCTATTTCTTGATAATAGCCGCCACCGGTGTTGAATTGGAGATTAAGCGATAGACGAAGCTGCTGGTCAAATGGACTACAGAGAATTTGGCCGATATCCCCTAGTCCTCCGATAAATTGTCCCAAGCTTTGGTCCGCGATGTCGGCCAAGAATCCTTCGGGGTTTGTAACGTAAAGCGGGCTTCCCTTAAAACCGCTGTTTATCCAGCTTATGGTTTGGGCGGTGAAAGTGTTCAGAAGAGAGCGTACCATAATGGTAACAAGGGGCTCGACAATACAACGTTGAACGGTGAAGCCTTGGGTTTGGCCCGAGGTGTTAGCGTTTATGTTCGCGTTGGCCTTGACCATGGCCTTAACCGTGGCATCTTTTACCGGAACAGTTTGTCCGAAGCCGGATTTTCCGGCCTTCGCTACCTCCGCTTTTCCTTTTGTTTGGCCGAACAAAACGCCCGCCAAACAATCCGTCATACCCGCGTCCACTTTTTTTGGAAACACAAAAAGAATACTCCCCGTTCCGAGTGAAACGATGAGCGCGATAACAATCAAACTTCTTAAACCTTTTTTCATCAGGTTTGTACTTTATTATATCTTGAATCTCTTTATCCTGCGAGAGCAGAATTTTATTCCTGTTTTGTGCCTAAGTCCGGCCAAGGCACAAAACAGGAATAAAATTCTGCTCTCCCCTTTTCTCTGCGGAGAGAACCGCCCTTGTCCGGACTTAGGGACAAACAAGGGCGGTTCTCGCAGCCTCATTCCGGTATCGCCAGTTTATCAAAGTAATTGTACCCACGGTCTCCTTTTACGAATGTTACGCCGGCAGTTTCAAAGTAGCCCCTAAACCAGATAAGGCTGTTTATAAAGTTCGCGAAATTTTCGTCATACGCGTCTACTCCGGGCAGAGCTCTGATGGGGTCGGTCATAACATATTTGAGTCCGGTAATGCTATAAACCATTCCCGCGATGCTGTTTGTAAAGGCGATGTGACCAAGCAAAGCGCTTTTAGGCACGACCGTTTTAAGAAGGGAGTCCTCGATCCACTGGTATTGGGCGATAAGCGGGTCGAGTTTTTTTAGTTCGTTCGGGTCGTTATTTTTTTCAGCGCGGTCAAAAATGGTCAACTCATCTTCAAGTGGCTGCGCGGGTTTGGTGTTCATTATCTCGGCTATTCTTTCTCCGTACGTTTTAATTTTTTCCGGAGTATCGGCCCCGTCCACCTGAAAATCACCCTCGCTGTAATTTTTTTCCGGCTGGTTTTTCATTTCCTGCTCGATGCTGGCGTTTAAAAACCCCTCAAGGTCTTTTTCAGATGGCGGCGAGTCGGCTTTTTTGGCCGCGATAATTTTTAAAAAAAGGTCGCGAGAAAACTTATCGGTTTCCGAAAGGTCGGTTTCCGTTTCGGTATTGATTTTGTTTGTGACGGTGTCAACGTCGAGGTTGTCGTCGGGTCCGGCGATTATCGGATTTCTCCCACTCTTTATTTCTTGGCCGTCTTGCGTGCCGTCTCCGTCGCTGTCAGGATTCGTCGAGTCGCTTTTCCATAACTGCTCCTCCCAATCCTTCAGGCTGTCCCCGTCCGTATCTTTGGCCAGTAGTCTGCTCGTTGACGACGCCGAAACCGTCGGCGCTACGTAGGTTTCCGTGTCCTCCGTGTAGAATAGGAAGTACACGAGACCACCGAGAAAAATCAATGAAATTAGGGCGAGTAAGGATATTTTTTTGCTTGGCGCGGTTCTTGCCATATGTAGTTATAAAGCGCAAATTGAGAGCGCCTCCCTTTCCCGCAATTATAGCAAGAAAATTAGAAATTGCTTCCACATAACGCGTGTTATACCCCCACACCAACTTGGTGCATAAAATTTGGTGTGGGGGTATACTATTTCAGTATGAAGTTTTTCCCGAAAATTGGAATTTCTTTCAATGTCGGTTGTCCGGTTTTCATGTTTTTTATCTTTCTCGTCTTGCCGGTCGGAGCTTTTTCCGAAACAACCTCGTTTTATCGGAGTTTGGGAGTTGGTAGCAAGGGACACGATGTGCTGCTTCTTCAGCAATTTTTGAATAGCGACCCCGATACGATGGTCGCCCTTTTCGGCGCCGGGTCCCCGGGTTTTGAAACTGACCGGTTCGGTCCTTTGACTCGAGTTGCCGTGCATAAGTTTCAAAAAAAATACGCATCGGACATTCTTTATGCCGGACAGGCATCAACGGGCGGCGTTGGACCAAAAACTTTACGCAAGTTAAACGTGCTTGCCGAAGAACGCCGTATTGCCAACTTTGTGCCAAGCTCTCTTCCTGTCGCCGTGCCCAAAGTAACGAACTCCCCGCCCCAGAGACCGCAGTCAACACCCACGGTAGCGTCGGTTTATCCCAATCGGGTGCGTCGGGGGGATATTGTTACCGTTGTAGGAACAAATTTCACGCCGGTCGACAATAGCGTAGTTCTGATAGACGGTCCGGTAAATACGCGTTTCGACAACCTCAATTCTTCCGACGGTCAAACAATTACTTTCGTGTTCGAGCCCCCGTCATTTATTAAAACCATGTCTGAGCAGGAAATAAGGGCGTTGCCGGCCGAGGCTGTTTGGCAAATTGAAAAACCGATAAAGGCCGCCAACAAAACCCTTACCGACGCGCTTGCGCCGTACAAAGGCATAAAGAGTGAGGCGGAGCTTAAGGATGCGTTACAAAAAAATGGTCATTCCTTTGACGAAATTTACAATTTTTATTTTGTGATGGTGGAGAATTCCGGCGGTAAATACATTTCGAGTAACGCGCTCCTTCACGGACTCCGAAGTTTGCCGATTCCGGGGCTTGCCGACGCCACTTCTGGCCGCGCCTTGTCTACCATCGGCCAATTTTTCGGAGGAATTATCTCGTCACTTTTCCCCGTCGCCCACGCTCAAGGGGGACAATGGGAGGGGGGTACAAACACCGGCATCATTATGATTTGCACTTGCGGTGACGGCTATTTGACGTATATGACAGATTACAACGGCGGCGGTAGCGGTTTGTATTGGTTCTCGTGGGGTTTTCAAGCGAATGCCGGCGCGGGTTTCATATCACCTAACCAGCTTGGTGGCTATGAGACAATGTCAGCCACGTGCTCAATTTATGTCGTTGAGGACTGCATTGATATTGACGCGAACGAGGCCAAGAAACCTTGGGGTACGAACCTTTTCTAGGTTTACGTTAATTTTTGGACAGGCACAGCCAATTTTCCAAAGTCAGTTCCTCCGCCCGAGCTTTTGTTTTGATGTCACATTGGGAGATTTTTTCTTCGGTCTGGTTTTCCAGAATCGGTTTTAAGTTACCGGAAATCATTTTGCGTTTATGGGCAAAACCCGCTTTAACGATTTCAAAAAACCTTTTTTCATCAACGCCGGAGAGCCAGTCCTTGGAAATATTTTCAATGGCAAGCACGGCCGAGTCAACATTCGGGGCCGGAGAAAAGCTGCCGGCTTTTACGGTTTGGATATAGCGCGGGGTGCCGTAGGCCTTAACGCTTATTGAAAGAATACTTTCTTTTTTATCCCGAGCCACGATTCTCTGCGCCACCTCCTTCTGGACAAGGATTACCATGGTGCTTGGTTGAATTTCAGCCTCCAGAAATTTTCTGATGAAGGCGCCGGTGATGTAGTAGGGAATGTTAGCGATAATTTTGTAACAATTGACCTTTGACAGTTGACTTTTGACATCAAACTCCAAAACGTCCGCTTCGACAAGAGTGAGTTGGCCGCAAGAGATTTCCGCGGAGAATTTCTGTTGGAGCGTGGGGATAAGTCGGCGGTCTTTTTCCACAGCGATGACCTTCGCGCCCGCTTCGAGAAGTGCGGCGGTCAAAATACCTTCTCCGGGGCCGGCTTCAAGCACGATTTCTCCCGCGACAATTTTCCCCGCCTCTACGATTTTGGCGATAGCTTTTTTAGAACGCAGAAAGTTTTGACCAAGCGACCTTTTTTTGGCTAAAGCCATACTAATATGCGAATTATACTAATAGATACGAATGAATACGAATAAAACTCCCGCAGACAACATTAGTAGCCATTAGTATATATTAGTAACATTAGTATATTGGTATTAATCTAGGTATATAATTTTCCCCCCTCCTTCAAATCTCTCCTCCTTCTCCACCAGTTCGTCGTCAACGTCGAAAATAAATTCCGACGGCACGTTCACCTGCTTCGAGCCGAAAATGGTTCTGACTGACGCGTATGAAAGGTACAATTTTTTCTTGGCGCGCGTCAAGGCGACGTAAAACAGCCGTCTTTCTTCCTCCGACTGGCGTTCGTCGAACCCGCCACTGTTTAATTTTTTGTGCGGGAATAAATCGTCCTCCAGTCCGGTGATGAAGACATATTCAAACTCGAGACCTTTGGCGGCGTGTACAGTCATAAGTTTTACCGCCGATTTGTTTTTCATAAGTTCGTCTTGGTCGGAGGCCAGCGCGGCGTCTTCAAGGAAACGTTCAGTTCCCTCTTCGGGATTGGCGTAGATGTCGTATTTCGTGGCGAATGTCACAAGCTCCTTGATGTTCTCGAGCCGTTCGGCCTCCTCATTTCCTCCTTTACGAAACCCTTCTTCCATGCCGCTTGCCCGCAAGATGTATTTAATTGTCTGAGAGGGCTTTTCCTTAAATGCCGTATTTTTTATTTCCACCAATACGTTTTTAAAGTCCGCGACCTTTTTTCTGGTAGCGGCAGGCAGTGTGGATTCTTGCCCAGCGAACACTTTGAGTACCGTCACTTTACCTAAGCCTCTTGGCGGGACGTTTATAATCCTTTTCAGGTCGGATAGGCCTTCGGGATTTAGGGCCGCTTTAAGGTACGCGATAATATCTTTCACCTCCTTTCGCTCAAAAAATCGAATACCCAGAACTTGATACGGAACCTCATTTTGAAGCATTGCCTCTTCAAGCGCGCGGCTTTGAAAATTGGCGCGGTACAAAACGGCAATTTCAGAGGCGCTTACCGCCCTTTCGTCAATGAGCTCTTTACACTTCTGTGCCACAAACCGAGCTTCGTCATTTTCGTCGTAAGCCTCCATAAGGCCGATGCGCTCTCCCTCGCCGTTTTTGGTGAACAGGTTTTTTTCTTTCCGCATTTTGTTTTTGGCGATGACGCGGTTGGCGGCGGTCAAAATCGTCTGGGTTGAACGGTAATTTTCCTCCAGAAAAATAATTTTGGCGTTAGGATAATCTTTTTCAAAACCCATGATGTTTTTCATGTGTGCTCCTCTCCACTCATAGATAAGCTGGTCAGGATCCCCCACGACGCAAATGTTTTTGTGTTTTTCCGCCAGATATTTGGCGATTAAGTGTTGGACGCGGTTGGTGTCTTGATACTCGTCAATGTGGATGTGTCGCCAAATGTTTTGATAATGTTCACGAACGCCGGCGTTCTCCTTAAGGAGACGGGCGGTTTTGAGAAGCAGGTCATCAAAGTCCAGTGCCTTTTCTTTGACGAGAGAAGCTTCGTACCGTGTCCACACCTTCGCTACGATTTGCGGAATGTATTCGGTAGAAGCTTTCGCCTCGAACTCAGCGCATGTTACCGCGTCGCCCTTTTCTCGGCTTATGAGATTTTGAATTAACGCGGGGTCAAAGTTCTTACGGTCAATTTCCTCTTGGTCCATGGCGTCTTTAATCAGTTTTGAAGAGTCGCTTTTATCGAGAATGGTGAAGTGGCGTGGAATGTTCAGCAGTCTGGCATTTTCTTTTAAGATGTGGACACCGAGGGCGTGGAAGGTGCTGATGAAGGGGGAACATGTGACATGTGACATGTAACTTGTGACAGGGGAAAAGTCAGAGGTGGGGAAATTTAGACTTTTGTCGGAGGCAAGGAGTGTGTGAACGCGTTCCCGCATTTCCTTGGCGGCTTTGTTGGTAAAAGTTACCGCGAGAATGCTTCGCGGGTCCGCCCCCCCCTTAATTAGGTGGAGAATACGGTGCGTAATCGTCTTAGTTTTTCCCGCCCCCGCTCCGGCGATTATTAAAACCGGCCCGTCTTTTTGGAGCACAGCTTGTTTTTGTTGTTCATTTAGTCCGATTAGATGTTCCATGAGGACATTACTATATCAGACGAATCAATAATTTAAGAACAGATATCTGATTTTTTATTCTCAATTCATAATTTTTTCCCAAAATATTACCCACACGTCATCCCTCTGTCGGTTGAACCAGTTAGAAGTCCTGTATTATTTTTTTAACCATGTTAGACAGGTATTTTTTCGTTCAATTTGGGTAAAAAAGTAATCCACAGGTGGCTCCAAACGAGGTTGACTTCTGCTCCCTCAAAGCCTATAGTAGTAGGCATACACCGTAACGGTAGTTTTGTTGTTTTGGCTCAACAGAGCCAAATTATGGAAGAAAGGAGGAATTCGTTAATAAACATAGGCTTATTTTAGAAGACTCCCAAATACCCTGTTCGCCGCTTCACAAGAAACGGCTTAACAAGGCCATAATGTCAGTTATTAAGACCCTTTTCTATGCAAGGGTCGTTATTGCTTTGGTTGTAATTGGGATGCCGTCTTCTGCAAGTGCCGGCATTTTTTCTTTCGTTACCGACATGTTCGCGAGCAAACCGGAGGAACAGATGGCATCGGTTATTACTTCCCAAAACATACCCCTGCTTCAAGCCGCTTTAAATCCTGACCCTAATTACGCTAAGGGCGGAGGAGATATAACTATTGTTGGTGATACCGCCCTTTTGCCTGAAACCGGTCCTTCCGGCACTATGGTTGACATTGAGGAGAACCACTCCGACCAGATCAGCCTTTATGTGGTGCGTGATGGGGACACACTGTCTGAAATTGCCAAAATGTTTCGCGTTTCGGTGAACACTATTATTTGGGCGAATGACGTGAGCCCCAAGACGATCCGTCCCGGAGAACAGCTCATTATTTTGCCGATTTCCGGAATACAGCACACGGTTAAGAAGGGCGACACGCTCAAAGCCGTAGCTACCAAGTACAAGGTGGATGTCAGAGAAATTACGCAGTTTAACAATCTTCAGGCCGACAGCCTTCTCGCGGTTGGCGATACCATTATTATTCCCGATGGTGAGGTTGCGTTAGCAAAAGCCGTCAGCCCCACCTCCTCAACAGCGAAACTTCGCGGAGTTGGCGGTCCCAACTATGATGGTTATTACACCCGTCCGGTTTTGGCCGCTCGGAAGACGCAAGGCCTTCACGGCTATAACGGTATTGACTTGGCCAGTTATGTCGGCGCGCCGATTCTCGCGGCGGCGGGCGGTGAAGTTATTATTGCCAAAGATTCCGGCTGGAACGGTGGTTATGGTAATTATATTGTAATTACTCACAATAACGGTACGCAAACTCTCTATGGCCACCTCCAGAGCCTTATTGTCTATTCCGGCAAATACGTGGTACGTGGCGAAGTTATCGGATACATGGGTTCCACCGGCCGTTCTACCGGCTCCCATCTTCATTTTGAGATTCGAGGAGCCAAGAACCCGTTTTAAAAATCTTTCAGAAGATTTTTACCCTGAGCGAGTCAGCGAGTCGAACGGGTGGGATTGCAGAATTAGGAATCACGAATCACGAATCAAGAATAAAAAACCGCTCGGGGAGCGGTTTTTTGCTTTGATTTTGTTCTGGCCCTCCTTTAATTTAATTCTGCGCCATGCTACACAGCGAGTCCTTCGAAAGATTTAGAGAGCATCAAAATTAAATTAACGGAGGGCTAGTGTTCTTGAAGCTGTCTCGGCCGGTACTGAATTGCCTCTGCGACATGCGAAGCGCTCACCTCTTCCACCCCCGCGAGGTCGGCGATGGTTCTGGCGAGCTTTATGACGCGGTGGTAGGCGCGGCCGGAGAGCCCTAGGTGTTCGGCGGAGGCATTCAGTACGGCAGTCACGGGGTCGCTTAGTTTGACGAGCGAAGTGATGTCGCGAGCGTTCATGTGGCTGTTCGAGTCGATTTTTCGGTTGGCTTTCTTGAATCGTTCCATTTGAATTTTTCGAGCTTTTATCACCCTTTCCCGCACCGTCTTGGTGTTTTCGCTCTGGTTCGAGTTAGACAAGGTTTTATGTGAAATACGCGGCACTTCAAGCCAGATGTCAACGCGGTCAATGATGGGGCCGGAAATTTTGTCGCGGTAGCGTTTGAGCGCTACCGGAGCGCAGACGCATTCTTTGTCGGCCGAGCCATGGTTGCCACATGGACAAGGGTTCATGGCGGCGATTAAAATGAAGCCGGCGGGAAATTCTACCGTCCCGCGAGCGCGCGAAACGGAAACCGTTCGTTCTTCAAGCGGTTGACGCAGGGCATCAATGGCACGGCGGTCAAATTCGGCGAATTCATCAAGGAAAAGCACCCCGTGATGCGCCAAGGTCACCTCCCCGGGTTTTGGTATGGCCCCTCCGCCGACGAGGGAAACATAGGAAGCGGTGTGGTGGGGCGAACGAATCGGTGGCTCACTTACCATGTCTCCCTTTAGGATTCCCGCGACGGAATGAATGGCGGTAACGTCAAGGATTTTTTCGAACGAAAGCGGCGGAAGAATGTGACAAAAAGCCTTGGCGAGCATGGTTTTGCCCGTTCCCGGAGGTCCGAACATGGCGATGTTGTGTCCACCCGCTGCCGCGATTTCGAGTCCCCTTTTGGCAGTTTCCTGACCCTTGATATCGGCGAGGTCAATTTCGTAGGTTTCCGCCCTTTTCGCGATGGTGGTTTTTTCTTGCGGCATCATACGTTCACCCACGTGGTCCGTTTGCTTCAGAGTTTCAAGGTGATTGATTATCTGATTTAAAGTTTTTGCTCCATAAACCTCGATACCTTCGATTAGCGCTGCCTCACGGGCATTTTCCTCCGGTACATAAATTTCGGTAAAACCTCTGTCGCGGGCGATTCTTGATAGCGGCAAAACCCCGTCAATTTTTCGGAGCTTCCCGTCAAGCGAGAGCTCGCCTAGGAAAATTTTTCCTTCCGCGTCAAAGGATGTTTCTTCCGCGGCCTTGAGATAGGCCAAAGCTATCGGTAAGTCAAAAACCGGCCCCTCTTTTTTAATGTCAGCCGGCGCGAGCGAGATGGTTATCTTTTGATTTTTTTGTTTCGGAGATTTGAAGCCGGAATTTTTTATCGCCGCCGCCACGCGGTCTCGCGATTCCTCTACGCCTTTGTCGGGCAGGCCAACGATGGAAAAAGCGTGAAGTCCTTTCGACAGGTCCACTTCAACGCTTATCGGTTGTGCCGAGAGGAGGGTTGTCTGAGCGCTGTAGACTTTGGCGAAAGACATAATACGAAAATACGAATTAACGAAAATACGAAATTATACGAACATCATGGTGTCTCAGTAAAGTTTTCGTACCCGTTCGTATATCCGTGTTCATTCGTATGTTCGTATGGCCGACAGTTACACCATATGCTGTTTGCATGTAACTGCGGCGGGATTGGCTTCGAGACGTTCGGCTTCAATCGGCTGTTGGCAGGTTTCGCATAGACCGAAAGTGCCGTTTTCGATTTTTTCTAGCGCTTTTTTGATTTCGTTAAAACGAATTTCGAGTTGCTTTAAAATGCCCGTATTTTCTTCGTAAGATTCGATGCTATCGGCGACTTCGTTTGAATCAGCCGCCATCACATCCATTTTGTCCGGTTTCGCTTCCCAGTCGGCGGGGTTGGAAGGGTTTTTTCGCCCGACAGTCTTGAGTTCTTTTTCGACTATGCCAAGCTCGGCTTTTAATTTTTCCTCGAAATGTTTGGTGTTTGTTGTTTGCATGGTTTTATCATATCAATAAATATACGAATATACTATACGAAAATACGAATTTTACGAACATACTAAATTGTACGAAAACTCTCACTACTCATGAACTTGTTTGCCAAAATTTTCGTATCGTTTCGTATAATTCGCATAGTTTTCGTATTTTACCGCACTTGTTTCCCCGCAAGCAGCCTTGTGGCGACCTTTTCCAGCGTGTCGGCATTGGTGGTAATAATCAGCGTGTTTTTGTCCGGGAATGAGTAGAGAAAGACTATCTTCCCGCTCTGGTTCCTTAACGCTCTGGTGTCACGATTTTTTATAACTATATCCTCAAAGTTTTTTCCTCGGCCAAGTACTTGGTCGGAGGTTTCGGCTTCGACGGCTACTTCAGGTTTGATAAACAAAGGACCCAAGTCGTCTATGATTGTGTTTTCCCACGCGAGCATTCCGGCGTAGACGTTTTGGTAATAACCGGTTTTGAAAATAAGGAACGGGTGGTTTACGTTTAAGATGTGCAGTCCGAAAAGGAAGTTTGGCGCGAAAGAGCGTACCAGCGAGTCCGGCGCTTGTGTTTGAAGCTTCTTGAGAAAGGTCGACGCTGTAACTGGCTCCGCGGTTTCTCCTTTTCCTTCCAGCAGTCTGAAGCCAACGACGGATGATAGGGTTGATTCGTTCTGTCCTTGTTCGTCGGTGAACGTTTCAAGAAGTCGATCTCGGCTCAGACCCTTGATATCAAAATCTTTTTCAATATCGGTAACAATTATCGCCGGTGTTTCTTCCGTTAAAGGCACGGGGTCTCGCTCAATATTTCTGAAAAGAAAAAGAAAAGCAAGCGTTCCAGCTCCCAAAACGATAAGACTGAGGCTTATGACGATAATAAGTTTTGTGTGAACCGGTTTTTCCGGCTCCTCAACCGAAAGTCCCGCCCGAATCCGTTTATCGTTTTCGGCAATGGCGATTGTGGCAAGAGAACCCTCTCCGTGTTTGAGCATTTCCTCCACGTCGCTTTGGTAGGTGCGAAGGGGTTTAGGCGCGGCTTTTGTCGCGGCGGCGTTTTCTTCTTCTGTCATGGCTCTATTGTCGCAAAAAATGCGTGCGGCGGCAAATGAAAAAACCGCCTAGGTTGTTGATGGGGGGCGGTTTTTCGTGATAATTATTTCTGCGTAGGTCTCTTGATAAAGTTCGGGTCTGCGTCTTTGATTGAAAGTTTGATGCGTCCGCGTTCAGCATCGATTTCCTTGACTACCACCGGCACCTTGTCTCCCACTTTAAGTACCGCCTCCACGCGGTCAATCCTAAATGGCGCAATTTCTGAGACATGAACCATGCCGTCAGTGTTGGCATTGAGCGACACGAACGCTCCGAACTCGGCGATTTTGACCACGGTGCCGGTGAGCCTGTCCCCCGCTTTATATTCATGGGTCATCTCCTCGATTATTTTCTTGGCCGCTTCGGCGGTACCGTTCTTGCCGGTGATAAACACCGTGCCGTCTTCCTCAATATCAATACCGTCAACACCTGTCGTATCACGGATTTCGTTAATGGTTTTGCCTCCTGTGCCGATAACCAATCCGATTTGTTTCGGGTTGATTTTGATAACCAAAATTTTCGGCGCGTATGGCGAGATGTCTGGCCGCGGCAGTTTGATTTCAGCTTCCATGACGTCAAGAATTTGGAAACGAGCCTGTTTGGCTTTTTCAAACGCCTCCGCGAGTATCGCAATGGGAATGCCGCCAACTTTTACGTCCATTTGCACGGCCGTGACACCCTTTCTTGTACCCGCCACTTTAAAGTCCATGTCGCCGTGGTGGTCTTCCGGCCCCTGGATATCTGTCAGTATTTTGTATTTCGGGGTTTGAGATTCTGAATTTGAAGTTTGTTTGTGATTTGTGATTTGTGATTTGGAATTTTCCATCATAAGACCAGAGGCTATCCCTGCTACCGGTCTTATGATGGGTACACCTGCATCCATGAGCGCTAATGTAGAACCGCAGACGCTACCCATCGAGGTGGAACCGTTTGAAGAAAACGCTTCCGACACGATGCGAACAGTGTAAGGAAAACTTTCTTTCGTTGGCAATACAGCCTGTAGCGCTTTTTCCGCGAGCGCGCCGTGGCCTATCATTCGACGATTGGTCGAGCCGATTCGTCCGCACTCACCGGTTGAAAACGGCGGAAAGTTGTAATGATGCATGAATCGTTTTTTTGTTTGGAACTCCATACCTTCAACTATTTGCGAATCACCCGGACCACCGAGTGTGAGCGCCGAGAAAATATGCGTGCCACCGCGGTAGAAAATGCCGGTGCCGTGAAGTAGGGGCGACATTTTGCCGGCTTGGGCAAAGAGAGGTCGCAGTTCGTCCATCTTTCGGTTGTCCGGTCGGCGATTGTTTTCCACCGCTTCGACATGAATGATTTCGTTCACTTTATTTTCAAAAACGGAGTCCGCAAGAGAAGGCTTCACTTCAGGAAATGTCGTCTTGAAAAGTTCCATCCACTCCCCTTTTATTTCATAAAGGTCATAATGTCCCGCTTTTCCCGACATCACGTGCGCGGGCAGTTTTTCTTCAATGTTTTTCTTGAAGAGTTCAATAAGTTCTTTCGGTATTTCCGGAGCGGGAATTACTTTTTTCTGTTTTCCGATTTCCGCCACGATTTTTTTCTGCCACGCCTGCAACGCTTCGATTTCTTCGCTGGCCTTCTTGAGCGACGCCACGAGTGTTTCTTCCGTGATTTCTTTGCCGCCGACTTCTATCATGTTGATATTGCCGTCCTTGCCGCAGGCGACAATGTCTCCCGCGATGCTTTCGCCGTCGCGGACCTTGTAGGTCGGGTTTGTCGTGAAAGCGCCGGTTTCTTTTTCTATTCCGATACGAACAGCCGAAACGGGTCCATTCCAAGGAATGTTTGAAGTGGCTAAGGCAAGAGATGCTCCCACAACGCCCAAAACGTCCGGGTCGTCCTGTTCGATTGAAAGCACGGTAATTACCACTTGCACTTCGTGGCGTATGTATTGGTCGAAAAGCGGTCTGATTGTCCGGTCCACAATTCTTCCCGAAAGAATCGCTTCTTCGGTCGGTCGCCCTTCACGTCGCACGAAACGACTGCCGAGGATTTTTCCGGCGGCGTAAAAGCGTTCTTCGTAATCAACAGTGAGTGGAAACCAGTCCCCGCCCTCTTTCGCCCCGTTGGACATAACGGCCGTCGCCAGAAGTACCGTGTTCCCGTAACGAATCAGCACCGAGCCGTTGGCCTGTTCCGCCAAATCACTAAATTCTGCCGTCAACGTTTTTCCACCAACTTCAGTCGAGTATTCTTTCTTACGCATATACCAATATACGAATGGGGACGAATATACGAAAACTTACGAATACACGCCGCACGCGTTTAGAGAAGCTCTGAATTTTAGACTTGAACATTAGTTCAGGCCTACCTATCCAGAGCCCTCGTTAGCTTTTAATGTTTTGCATTGTAGCAGAGTTTTTCTGCGCTGTCACATTGACAGTTGCCGTATCCTGTGAATAATGATATTTGGAGTTCTTACCTAAAAATCCCGCCGTTAAGCGAACGAACCACCATAAGTTATGAACAAAGACAAAACCGCCCTTCTCCCGTTTAGACCGGTGAATGAAATGATAGATTCCGAAGGCAGCTTCTTTTTCCCGCATGGGTGTGAGTTTGTGCGAAACGCACGCGGACGGTGCACTCACATCAGAATTTCTTACTGCGACGAATCTGAACTGCAACGGCTTCTCCGTAGCGGCCTTAAACCGACTGTCGTTTCTGCGGCGGATTAATTTACCGCCGTTTTTCTTTTGCCAAAAATCCCCACCCACCCCCTTAGGGATAGGGGTTTTATCCCGAATTATACTTCTTGAATCTGCCCCTATTCATTCGCGACAACTCGTGGTGCGCTACGTTCCCGTCTAGGACCGGCTGAACCCATGAGGTATTTGCGAGGGTTTTCATCCAAATCGATAAATTCATCCGCCGCTTCCTTGAGCCTTCCCGAAGCTGATTTTCCAAAAGTTACCACTTCCACCTGACAACCTTCGTGAACTTGAAGATATTCAACAAGGGGTACGAAATCACCGTCGCCGGTAAGAAGAATGACCGCGTCGAGCTTGGGCGCGAGCTTGATGGCGTCAACCGCCATTCCCACGTCCCAGTCCGCTTTTTTGGCGCCACCGGCGAAGATTTGCAAATCTTTAGTTTTCGCCTCGATACCCACTTTCCCGAGTGCCTCAAAAAAGTTTTTCTCGTCGCCCGATTCTGTAGTGATGACGTAGGCTACGGCGCGAATAAGCGCGCGGCCCGCCAAAGCGTCTTTGACTACCTGTCCGAAGTTAACTCGCGCGTTGTATAAATTTCTTGCTGTATGATAGAGGTTCTGTGTATCAATAAAAATACCAACACGTTGCTCCTTATGTTTTATTACTCCCATGTTTTTGAATAGATTCAAGAATTATGATTCAGGATTCAAGAATAGAATCTAAGAATCGCTTATAAAAATGATTTAGATTTTTTAATAAGGCCTTGTAATAAACGATGTACTGATGTTGCTTGTACGCTTAATTTTTGAAATTCATCCGTAGTTATATATAAAATGTCCCGAGCGATAAAAAACTGATTTTTTAACTCTGTCAAAGACCCCTGCGAAAGATAATAGAATTGTACTTTTTCCTTGTAGCCCTGTCTACCAAAGCCCTCGGAAATATTAGAAGAAATAGAAACAGCCGATCGTCTCATTTGTGAGGTCAGTCCAAAAATTTCCTCTTTAGGAAATTTTCTTGTTTGCTCATAGACGAGCAAAACCAATTTGTGAGCCTCCTGCCATACTTTCAAATCTGTAAATTCTCGAATCTTTCCGTCTTCATTCATGAATCTTGAATCTAAAATCGTGAATCTACTCTACACTTTTTTGATATCTAGCTTCCGAGTGACTGCATTGTAACGTTTGGTATCTTTTTTCTCCAAATATTTCATATGTGTCTGTCGGTCGGCAACCATGGAAAGAAGACCTCGGCGCGAGTGCTTGTCTTTGTTGTTTTTCTTAAGGTGTGAAGCGAGAGCCTCGATTTTTTTGGTGAGAAGCGCGATTTGCACCTCGGACGAGCCGGTATCCTTGTCATGAACGGCCACCTCCTTGATTACCCTCTGTTTTCTGGTTTTTGTAAGCATTCATAAATGGTAGCACAAAAGCCTGTTATTTGCAAGCGTTTTTTAGAGGCCAAAAGAGGGACCTCGGTGTTATAATTTATTGTGCGACACGCTTATAAATAAGGCTCTATCGGTTTCATATGTTCTCACTTCAACAATTAAAACGGCAATTTTTGGAATACACCGAGATTGAAAAAGGCCGCAGCCTTCATACGGTTTCAAATTACGAGCATTATCTTAACCGATTTCTTCAATTTTTGAAGAGCGACAATCCAAAAGCGATTACCGAACCGGCCGTTCGGGAATTTCGCATGTTTCTTAATCGCCAAATGGTTGGGCGTGGCAAAAAAAGACATGAGGATGTTTTGCCGATGAAAAAGAAGACTCAAAATTACTATCTTATCGCCCTGCGGGCATTCCTTAAGTATTTAGCGAAACAGGGCGTGCCGGCTCTTTCGCCCGAATGTATTGAGCTCGCAAAAGTCGGGGAACGCTCCCTCGATCTCATTTCCTCCGAAGAATTGAACCGCATCCGTTCCACGCCCGATATCGCGACGCTCCAAGGTCTTCGGGACAAGGCGGTGCTTGAAACGCTCTTTTCCACCGGCCTTCGGGTTTCGGAGCTGTGTTCCCTGCCCCGCGAGGTTGATTTGTCGAAAGACGAGCTATCGGTGCGCGGCAAAGGTGAGAAAGTGCGGGTGGTGTTTTTTTCGGAAGACGCCAAGGAGGCAATCCGTGCTTACCTTGCGAAACGAAAAGATTTTGACGACGCTTTGTTTGTCCAGACACCCGCTGATGGCCGTAAAAAATCGGGTGACGAACAGGAAGAGTCGTGGAAAGAGCCAGAAACACTTCGCCTCACTCCTCGCTCGATTCAAAGAATTGTTAAGAAGAACGCGATTAAAGCCGGTGTTTCCAAAAAAGTGACGCCTCACACTCTGCGTCATAGTTTTGCTACCGACTTACTTTCAAATGGGGCAGATTTGCGTAGCGTTCAGGCGCTTTTGGGCCACGCGAACATCAGTACTACCCAGATTTACACGCATGTAACCGACCGTCACCTTCGGGAGATACACAAGAATTTCCACGACAAAGGACGCTAGAATCTATTCTTAAATTCTTGAGAATACCAGAATAATTCTTTGAGAAAGAGCAGTCAAATGAAAACTGCCCCGTTACGCAATGCGTAACGGGGCAGTTTTGTATTTTTACGAAACCAATTTAAGAGAATAGTTTTGACCGTTATCTTTCGCTTCATACCTGAAGACGTTTGAGTCAATCGGTCTGCCTGTGATGTAACCTTCCGATTCCAAGGTACTCACGAGTGCTTCCCCACCGGAAACATTGGGATAAAAATCGTGATCGCTGTAATAAAGTTCAATGACTGTCGCGAGCTGGTGCATGTTCGCGCCGTTCGCCGAAGCTTTCGCTTGATTAAGAATGTCATCAGTATTAACCAAAACGCCGTTAACAAGAAGAACTGAACCAAGAAGCGTAGCGATAATAGATGAAAGTAATTGTGTCATATAGTTTTGAGTTGGATTTAGCTGTCTAACTCGACCTTTATATGGTATCATATATCCTACCTAATGTCAATAGGTAGAAAACCCTTGATTCTTGCTACTATATTTAGGTATGAAAATTATCTCTTGGAACGTTAATGGTATTCGGGCGGTGGCAAAAAAGGGCCTTTTTTTGCCTTTTATCGAGCAATACAAGCCCGATATTTTGTGTTTACAGGAAACTAAGGCCGAACAACACCAGTCCCCCGTTGATTTGCCGGAGTATGAAGAATATTGGAATTCGGCCCTAAAAAAAGGCTATTCCGGCACAGCCATTTTTACAAAGGTTAAACCTTTGGCCGTACTGAACGGACTGCCGGAAAAAATTATCAAAAAATACAAACTTGAAGCGGATTCATACGGCGACCCGACTACCGAAGGACGAGTGATTGCCGCGGAGTACAAAGATTTTTATGTGGTAACGGTTTACACGCCGAATGCCAAAGATGATTTAAGCCGAATCCCGTTACGTTACAAACACTGGGACCCTGCGTTTCTCGCCTTTTGCAAAGAACTCGAACAAGGTAAGCCGGTGATTTTTTGCGGCGATTTAAATGTTGCTCACACACCGGACGACTTGGCACGGCCCAAAGAGAACGATGGGCTCAAAGGTTTTACCAAAGAAGAGCGTGCCGGATTTCAAGCATTTGTTGACGCGGGTTACGTTGATACTTTCCGACTATTTCACAAAGGCAACGGTCACTATAGTTGGTGGTCGCACTTTGCGAATGCTCGCGAACGAAACGTGGGCTGGAGAATAGACTATGTATTGGTTTCGGCCAGTTTAAAAAAAAAGGTAAAAATGGCGGAAATACTGCCCGAAGTGATAGGTTCCGACCACTGCCCTGTTCTGCTCGAAATAAACCTTTGAAAACAGAAGAAAGCATAAAGGACAGTTATCCACAGTTTGTCTTTTACATGTCCTTGATAGGTGGTATACTCTTTGCAGGCCGGTAAGATGTATTTCGATACTCTTTCGGCAAATGGATCCTTGAAAGTCTAGTCTCTATCTTTGAGACCTTAGAAAGTTTTTTGTTTTCATTTGAAAATATTCTCTCAAACACTCTTACAATTCGGATTATATTTTTCAAATCCAGACTAAATTGACAAGACAAGGTCTCCATTTAAAACCGCCACAAGCAAAGTATTGTATTAGAGCATGTTCCAGCGTTTATCCCCCGATGAACTTTGAAACATGCTCTAAACATTACAACCGCCTGTAGGCGGTTTCTCTTTGTATAACTGACAATTTCGACGCACTTCTTCGTTGCTTCGCTTGTTTGCTCCCGCAGTGTATATGCATACACTTTGGTCGCAAGCCTCGCTTGCGCCTCGAATTGCATTCGAAATTCTCAACTCTACTGCGAGTAGCCCAGTTACTCCTTTTTTTGCAATTTGCCCTATCCCGTATCACAGAGACTACTCCACATGATACCTCCCCCTTATCTCCTTTATGTTCTCCTCCTCAAGCTTATCTTTCTTCTCTTTACCTTTATCCGCCAACGTTTTCAGCTCTTTTTCAGATAACTCTGAAAGCTCGACTGAACGTTTCACAAGAAACACTTCATCGTTGAGTTTCGGGTTTTCGAGTACTTCTTCCATCAATGCGTTCAAAATGTGGCCAATCTTCGGTCCGGGTGTTACATGTGTAACCTCCATAATTTTGTTGCCGTCTATTTTAAGCATACCCACCGATACCGGATCGCGCATTACCTCCTCAAGCATGGCTTTGTACTTTCTGAGGCGGTAGGGGTTTTCCTTCGGCCTGCCGGTACCGATTCTGTCGCATATCCGCAGATTCATAAGGTCCCAGACGTTGTCCTGACCAACTTTTGCAAGTAACCGTCTTACAGCCGAAGGTGTAATTTGTTCAGTGTCAGAGAAGAACATGTGCCAGCGAACCAGCTTCGTCACTTTTTCGATAAGTTTCACGGGAAACTTCAGTCGGGTGAGTATCTTCTGTGTTACACGTGAACCAACTACGTCGTGGCCATAAAAGGTCCATTTGGTTTCACGTGAAGCACGGCGGGTCTCTGGTTTTGAAATATCGTGAAATAGGGCGGCCAGCCTGATTTCCAATGACCATTTTTTGTCTGCGGCGTGCTGGAGCGATCGCACAAGGTGTTCCCACACGTGGTAGGCATGAGCTTGATTTTGTTCAACGCCAATACTTTTTTCAAGTTCCGGTACCACGTACTGCAAAATACCCAATTTTTGGCTTAAAATAATGCCAACCATGGGGTTGTCCGACATAATAATCCTTTCGAATTCTTCTCGAATACGCTCGTGAGCTATTTCTTTCAGTAAATGGGCGTACTTAACTATAGCTGAGGCGGTTTCAGATTCTATGATGAAACCAAGTTCTGTTGAAATTCTAATCGCCCTAAGCATTCTTAAGGCGTCTTCACTGAAGCGCGCATGCGGATCTCCCACTGTTCTAAGGGTTTTACGGCCCAAATCCTCTTGTCCTTTATACAAATCCACCAAATGTCCTTTATGAAGTTGGCCCGACGTCTCCCTCACCTCAAGAGCAATGGCGTTTATCGTAAAGTCACGACGTTGCAGGTCGTCTTCAAGCTTTTTGCTCCACTGCACGTTATCCGGACGGCGCTTATCAGAGTAACCCGATTCTAGGCGATAAGGCGTCACCTCGACAACCTTTAGCGTCTCGTCTTCTACGCTTTCGTTTACGACACCCACCGTGCCGTAGGTATTTTCATAGAAAGTTTTACTAAACAGCTTGGCGATTTCTTCAGGAGTGGCGTTTGTCGTGAAATCCCAGTCTTTCGGCTTTCGCTTAAGTATCAAGTCTCGAACACAGCCACCAATCAAATAGGCCTCAAAACCGGCCTTTTTTAGGGTGTCGGAGATAGTTACCACCTCTTTCGGTAAGTCAAAAAGACTGCTGTTTGTCGAGGCTTTCATGTGAAACATTTTATTATATCTTTCGGTTTTTCGCTAATTAGCGTATGATATCTTCACGCTCTCGTGGTGAAACCCCGACGCTTAGGACAAGGTTGGGGCTCCGACCGAAGCGTCGGAGTGGATTTTGAACGAAGGAGTTTGAGACGTTCTGTAAAAACACATATGCTCTCGTGGTGAAATGGATATCACAACGGTCTTCGGAACCGTTATTGAGGGTTCGAATCCCCCCGAGAGCACAAAAGTGAGCGAAGCGAGTCTTTTGTGCTCGAGAGGAGCCAACTGCTTGGCTCCGTGGGGGATTCGAAAGGGTTTTCCTTATCGAGTCGGCGAGATGGAAAACCACCTGCGGCGGTAGCCGAGAATCCCGCGTGCTCTCGGGGGGATTCGAAAGCCGGAGGCCGACGGGCCGAGGCGGGGTCGCGGGTTTTGCCTGTAGGCAAAAACCTGTGACTGAATCCCCCTTTCCAAAGGGATACTGAAGCTGTGAGCTTCGAATCCCCCCAGAAACTCATTCCGCAAACGTCGAATCCCCTGTTCGGCCCCCGTCGATATTTGTAATAATTCCTTTTCGAGCTATAATGTTTTTCATTAAGGCGGGTATGGTTTAGTGGTAGAATGCGTCCTTGCCAAGGACGAGGCGGGGTTTCGATTACCCCTACCCGCACCACAGTAGTACAGGTTTTTTCCAATGCATTTCGTTCATAGCAGGACAAAATGTCGCACACCGAAAAGACAACACATCCTTGTCAAATAAAGTCCTAAATCAATCCTTATTTCTAGCGGTTTTAACCAAAACTGGGGATAACTCTGTGGATGTGTGTATAAAAGACATGGAAAACACTGTCTCTTTATTTGAGCATTTCAGCATAATAAGGCCTAAAATAAGGTTTTTAGGGAAAAAGACAGTAATTTTGGCCTTAATTTATATGTTTCACATGAAACACTTAACTACCTGTTTTACATGAAACTGGAACTAACTCAAAAACAGGTCATCGGTAATTTGGGTGAGGATATTGCCGTGAGGTTTCTCGAGGGGAAAGGGTTTGAAATCACCGAAAGAAATTATCGTAAAAAATTTGGTGAAATTGACATTGTCGCCAAAAAAGAAGAAATAATTCATTTTGTAGAAGTGAAAACTGTTTCGCGGGACAACCTAAAGGACCCAGTCGGTCAGGTAGAAGACAAGGACAATTCTAACAAACCAGAAGACTGTTATAGACCCGAAGATAATATCCACCTCTGGAAACTGAAACGCTTATCACGGGCGATACAGGTTTATTTGGCTGAACACAAGTTTGGGGAGGAGGCGTGTTGGCAATTTGACGTTGTTACGGTTTTGCTTGATGTTAAAAATAAAATCGCGCGGGTAAAATTATTGGAAGATATTATTTTGTGAGATGAACATACCAATATACGAATTGAGACGAATATGCGAATAGCTACGAATAAATATGTATGATAGGCTGTGGGAACTAAAACGGGGCGTAGTATAGTGGTAGTATATACGCTTTGGGAGCGTACGGTCCGAGTTCGATTCTCGGCGCCCCGACAATAGGAGCAAAGCGACGATTGTCGGGGCGCAGCAAGCCGTCTGCACGGCTTGCGTCGAGAATCGAACGCCGGAAGCATGTTTTGCTAGTAAGCAAAACAGCTGAGGCGGTGCCCAGACAAACCTTTGCGACGGCAAAGGTTTAGTCGCGGGCGACTCTCGGCGCCCCGACAAAATAAGTAACCAGTTTGCAGTAATATGAAGCCAAAATTATTCCAGAGGAAAATAGAAGATTTTACGTGCGGACATTGTGGCGTAAATGTTGTTGGCAACGGTTATACCAACCATTGCCCGAAATGTTTGTGGAGTAAGCATGTGGACAAAAACCCGGGGGATAGGGCAGAGAAGTGCGGGGGCCTCATGGAGCCGGTGTCAGTTTCAAAGAAAGCGGGGGAGTACGTATTGCTCCAACGTTGCGGCGTTTGCGGTTTTGAACGAAAAAATAAAATGGAGAAAGGCGACAACTTTGACGCGTTACTCCCGCTTTCTAGTGGCTCTTGGAGTCGAGTTGGTCAATAAAAAGTTTTTTTATATTGGGCAACGTTTCCTCGTCAAAGTTTTTTCCGAACGCCGAGATATCGGAGGCAAGGAGTGAGTCTAGCGTCAGACGAGTTTCAGTCAATAATGACCGGTTTATGTGGGCCACCGAAATAGCGTCGAGGTCGCGCTTTGAAGTGTCCGCCGCGTCCGTTGAGGTAACAATGATACCTAGGAGTTTTCCGGAGCCACTTATCGCGCCACTGCCGGAAGAGCCGTGTTGGGCCACGGGACTGCCACCAAGACTGAAAGCGTCAAGGGTACCGTTCCTAAAGGTGTAGCGTTTGCCAATGTTTACTATTGTGGAGACGACATAGAGGTCGCGTTGTATGGCAATGCCACCTAAAAACCCGGCGGGGTAGCTTGCGAGCAGGGTTTGGTTGTTGGTTTTTATATTGTCTTCACTATCATCAATGGCCACGGCGGGGAAGGTTTGAGGCAGTTTTAGGTCGGGGTTTGTTGTGCCGGTGATTTGGAGTAGAGCGTAATCATGCTCGCCGGTACCCATGGGTTTTTGACTCGTGATATTTTTATAATTTTCTTGGACCCACTGTTTGGAAATATACAGGAGTTTGAGGGTGTACTTTGGCGTGGCTGGACTGCCCATGCGCGCGATACAAGTCAGAAAATCCTTCACTCGATAATTTTCCAGCAGAAAATATTGTCCTATGTGAGCATTGGTGAGAATGATGCCTCGTGGGTCTATGATAACTCCCGAACCTGAAAGTGGCTCAAAGCTCCCACCGTATTTTGAGGTGCAGATGATATTTACGGTCGCTTCGCGAGTTTTTTGGTTTATGGCGTTCCAGTCTGTCGGGGGCGGGACGGGTATGGCAGATTCAAGTTTAGGGCTGAGAGTTAAAAGTGGGGGAGATGATACCGTCGAAACGGACGTGGTGGCAAGATTCGTTATTTCTGGAACTTTGGATGTCGTGGCTACCGGTGGAGAGACTTTTGTCGGCGGTTTTACTTCGGGCCTCGCTGCAGGTTTTTTTGTTGGAGTTTTTGTGACCGACGCGGCTTTTGCCGTGTTTGAGTCAGTATAGGGCGACTTTAGTTTACTAAAGTCGCCCGACTTGTCTTTTATATTTTTAATTGCATCGTTACCTGCTGAGGTCGCGGTTTTTTCGACAACTTTAACGATGGGCGGTTCCGTTCGTGTGGTGACCGGTGTGGGCGGGGCAGGGGGTTGCACGGCGGTCGTGGAGACCCCGATTATTCCGAGCAGGATTCCGAAAATTTTCTCAAGCATGGTTTCATTTTAGCACGCGTTTTCGTTGCTAGGGCGGGTTTTTTCTGTTAGGATTTGGCGTATCCTCCTCCGCGAACTAACGGGCTTTGCCACGCCGAAGTCCGCTACGGCGGACGAAGGCGGGATTAGTTTAATGGTAAAATGGGAGTTTTCCAAACTCCAGACACCGGTCCGATTCCGGTATCCCGCACAATAAAAAACCGCGTAACACTAAGTGTCGCGCGGTTGCGGTAGTTTTTATGTTTTCTTAGGAACCCTTTTCGGTTTTTTCTAGGAAACCGTCGAGATGTCTGATCCGTGTCGGATGACGCATCTTTCGCAACGCCTTGGCTTCAATCTGGCGGATACGCTCGCGCGTCACTCTGAATTGTTTCCCAACTTCTTCGAGTGTGCGCGAATATCCATCACCAAGCCCGAAGCGCAGCTCCAACACCCGTCTTTCCCGTTCGGTGAGGGAGCCCAGTGTTTTTTCGAACACCTCCTTAGTTGAATACCTTTGCGGGCTGGGAGTGCTTTCGGGTGTCTGTGGTGATGTCTCTCCGAAAATAGCACGCAGCATTCTCTCTTCGGCCGGTAACTCGTTTTTTTGCATATCTGTGTCCTTTCGATTTCGATTTTGTTTAGTTTGTTTTTCTTTGCTGTTCAGAAACTGAACGTGAATCCACTCGATATCATCACGTCACTCGCGCGGCGGATGAAGTAATTGGCGGAAACGACATTCATCGTCAGGCGTTTCGAGATGTTCAAGTTCAGCCCCACATTTCCACGTAGGAAGAATCCCTTGTCGCTCCCAAGTGTTCCGGTGTCGTACACTCCGGCAAGGGAAGCGCTGATGCTCGTTCGATCTTTCCAGGAGGGAACGCTCTTGCTGGCCGTGAGGCTGAAGAGATTACCTCCTTGGAACCCGGAGTCCGGCATGGTCGTGTAGTTTTCGTATCCCGCAGTGAGCGAGAGGTGCTTCCAATCCTTTCCCACACGGATGTGGGAGTACAGGATGTCGCCGGCACCGAAGGTGAATAAGCGAGGTTCGTCGAAGTAGGTTGTTCCCATATGGAGGGAGAGACCTCTAACGGTCCCGTTCCACCCGAGTCCGATATCAAACTCGTCGCCGAGGCCGCCTTCGTTCCACTTGCCCTTGAGACTTCTGGAAGTCCAGAGATCAAGGTAGGCGCCGGTTTTGTGGGTGAGGAGCAGATCTGTTTGAGAGGCCGGATCCTCACTCAGCACCCCGCCGGTGCCCGTATTGAGGTATTTGTTCGCGACTACGCTAGAAAACGTAATCGAAATTGGTTGGGGTTGCTGTTTTTCCTCTGCCTCGATCCGGTTAAGGACGAGCAAAGCCGTTGCGAGTATTACAATGATCTTTTTCATTCCATAATAATTTTCCCACTCATTTGCAATTATGTCGAATAAATGTTCAAATAAGGAGAACATACCCCAACAATAAGGCTCTAATGCGTTGTAATTGAGTTGAAAAATGTCAATTTTATTGACATTTGCGATAAGTTTGACTACACTAGGAACATGATAGATACTCTAAAATTGTTTGGCATTAAAGAAAAGCCCGCGCAGGTATACACCGCGTTGTTAACTTTGGGGTCATCGTCAGTTATGGATGTCGCCAAAAAGGCGAGCCTTAAGCGCCCGATGGTGTATATTTATCTCGAAGAACTTTTGAGCGACGGATTTGTGCAGAAAATTACCATTGGTAAAAAAGAATACTACCAAGCGGTTTCGCCGAAATTTCTCGAGACTAAGCTCGAACAAAATTTGTTGCAACTAAAAAAAGAAATGCCAGAGTTGGAGTTGCTCCACGAGCAAGGTCAGGGAAGACCGAAAATCACAATATTTGAGGGAGAAAAAGGTCTCAATCTGGTTTACGAAGAAATAAGTAAGACAAGGGAGCTTATGTTCTGGTCCGACCTTTTCGCGGTGGAAAAACTTTTCCCTAACATTTATCGAAAGATAAATCAGGCTACGGCTGAAAAAAAGATCTATACCCGCGAGATTATTGCCGATACGGCGGATGCGCGGGCTAGCGCTCGACGTTGGGCGGCGACAGCGGGGGAGCACTATGATTCGCGACTGGCCACGGGTCCAATTTACAATGACAGCGTCATTTATGACAATGTGGTTGCGATGTTCCGCCTCCAACAACAAAATCTTTTTGTTGTTCGCATTGAAGATCCGACCATTGCTATCACGATGAAAACTATTTACGAGATGGCTTGGCTGGCGGCAAAACCCTACAAGCTCACAGGTTCAAAGAATAAATAAGCACAAAATTTCCTAAGCGCAACTTTTTATCAGTCCCGTCGGTGTTTTTGTAATATGTAAATATCTTAGCTGTAGCTAAGATATTTACATATGGCGATTTTTTTCGGCTCATCCTTTTTAACTAAGCATCTCTGTGTGAAATTGAAAATTGTATAAGGTATGCTATTGTTCAAAAAAGAGAGAGAAAGGAAATCAACCGATGAAAATTGAAAATATATCTCGTTTACGCATCGCCGCCAACGCTTGCAATCAGATGCTTCGGGAGCTTGTCCGGATTCCGGACTGGACTCTGGCCCATGTCGCCATGAACCCCGAGGCGCAATCCCTCCTCCACGTTCACAGAAAAATGACGGAATTGTATGTGGTGACTAGGGGGCGCGCGGATTTGCAGGTTGGCACGGGCGGCGTGCCGCTTAAATTACGCGCCGGAAATGTTATTCGGATTGATCAGAATCAGCCGCATCAGACATTGAACACGGGTCTGGGGAGTTTCCAGCATCTTGTCCTTGCCAGCCCGCCGTTTGACCCGAAAGATGTTGAACTACTGCCGGAAGTAGCGATGAAAGATGAGCATTACCGACCCGACCTTGCTTTGCCACCAAGAGTTGATTGTTTTGATGGCGCTCGTATTATTCCCTACAATTCTCCCTACTGCAAAGTCAGCTTCGCTTTTGGGTCTGTGGTGAACGACTCAAGGCGGCGAAAGCAAGCCCACTATCACAAAAAGACAACGGAGTGGATTCTGGTGCTGGAGGGGAGTGGGTTTGTGGAAATTAACGGAGCCGCGCATCGGATTGAGCCGAATGATTGGATTCAAGTGGACCCTGGTGAGGCTCATGCCATTCGGAACATCAATGATGAACACGTGACCGTTTTGTGTGTTTGTAATCCCGCGTTTGACGGGGCGGACGTATTCTACCCCAAATTACGAAATACAAAAAACTTAAACCACGATACAATAACAGCACGGCCACAAGGCCGTGCTGTTATGTTAAAAACCGGAATCGCAATCTATCATTCATTACGAGAGATTGTCATCAAAG
>Ga0209211_10001605_pt1 | contig 42134 bp, 42 predicted proteins | sample RifGroA2_FD_183992 | JGI IMG/M metagenome (GOLD analysis project Ga0209211, IMG submission 183992) | Groundwater microbial communities from Rifle, Colorado, USA - Groundwater A2 (SPAdes) (version 2) | ecosystem: Environmental > Aquatic > Deep subsurface > Groundwater | place: Rifle, Colorado...
ACCCATTTCCATCATCATGACCGTCGGAACAGGCTCTTTAAGAACGTTAGGGATTTTGGATATTGTGTCAAGAACAACCTTTCTTACTTTGGAAGTGTCAGAGCCGTACTCAACGCCAAAATCAATGGCTGCCCTTACAGTCTGATCTGGCTGCATGAAATTCAATATTCTTGAATCAGCCATTTTTCCATTTGGTATTGTAATCAGCTCATTATCCCATGTCTTGATTTTAGTGCTCCTTAAGCCAACATCCATGACAGTGCCCATTGTATCGTTGTCAAGCCTTATCTTGTCTCCAACTTTAATGCTTTTGTCCAGGATTAATGACACACCGCCAAAAATATTGCCTAATGTGTTTTGCAATGCAAATGCCACTGCAATGCCTGCAATTCCAAGGCTGGCTAATAAAGGCCCAATCTGGATGCCCCATGCAGGAAGTATAAACAACAATCCGACAATTGAAATGAAAATTCTTGTAAACCTATGGAAAAGAGGAACCATATCATTATCAAAAGTTGACCTTGTCTTTTCAGCCACTTTTCTGGCCCAGTTGTCTATTACTATGTCCACAATGGCAATTACAATATAAGTTATTGTCAATATTATAAATGAAGATATTGTATGCTCAAGCGCATCAAGGATATTCTGCTTTATTCCAATAGGCAGGAGCGCCAGCCTAAAGCCAACAAGGATTAATATTAATGATATCGGCCCGTTTGTCCTATTGACAATTAAGTCGTCAATTTCAGTTTTGGTTTTTTTAGTTAGCCTGAGAATAATTCGTTTAGATAAGTAAACTACAATTTTTGACAATGCATAAAAAGATACAAGTATTGCTAAAGAATACATATACTTGTTCTGCCTTAGCAGCTCGATATATTGCTCTAATGCCATTTTATTGTTAAGATTTTATTGTTAATGTTAATTTGCTGATTCTAGCAATAGCATGGTAGTATTTATATTTTACTTTTAACTAAACTTTTTTATCTAACCTTGCCATCCTTAACATTATCAACAGAAACAGCTTCTTTGCCTGTTTTTAGCTCCAGCTCATTAAAAAATATCCTTCCATCTTTAGCTAAAATGTTTATTTTCAAGAAGTTTTCAAAACTTATTTCTTTATTGGAATTTTTTAAGTTTCCAAATTTTGCTTCATCTCCCGGAATGGATTTATTAACTGTAAGTACACCTACATTTCCTTTATCATCGCTGCCCGCTAACAGCATTCCCTGGCTTTCAATGCCCCTTAGCTTTGCATGCTTTAAGTTTGTTACAACAATTATTTTTTTATTTTTCAATTCTTCTTTAGCATAATGCTCCTTTAGCCCCGCAACAAGCTGCTTTTTTTCTTTTCCGAGATTAATTTGCAAAACATACAGCTTGTCAGCATCAGGATGGTCCTTGGCTTCAATAATTTCCGCAACTTTAAGGTTCAATGAAAATTCTTCTTCTTTGATTTCCTCAATTTTTCTCACTAATAGCTTCTCTTTCCCAATTTTATGATTTTTTAGATTGAAGCCAATATCTTTCCATTTCAAATCTTTTAAATTCAATTGTTTTTGCAGCTCTTCAGAAAACTTCGGCAAAACTGGCTGTATCAAAATGCTTAAGTTCTTTGCAATATTTATGCACAATGCGCATATTTTCTGGGCTTTTTCCTTGTCTATTTTAATCAAAGCCCATGGCTCATTTTTCTGAAAGTATTTATTGCCGATGTCAGAGATTAGCAGTATTTCATTGACTGCTGCATTGAAATTTAATTTATTATAACATTCCTCTATTTTTTTTATTTTTTTATTGATTCCGCTAATTATTGCTTTATCACCATCAAAACCTTTTATTTCTCCGTTGAAATTATTATTTGCAAAACTTATTATCCTGTAGCAGAAATTTCCGAGATTTCCAACTAGCTCATTGTTTATCCTTTCCTTGAATTCATCAAGATTAAGGTCAATATCTGCAAGTTTTTTGGATAAAACATTGCCATAGTAATACCTTAAGTGCTCTGCATCATATTTTTCCAGAAATTCCTTTGCAGTAAAAAAAGTTCCTCTTGATTTTGACATCTTCTCGTTATTTACAGTCAAAAATCCATGCACATTGATATTTTCTGGAAGCTTAAAATCTGCTGCATGAAGCATAGCCGGCCAAAAAAGAAAGTGAAAATATATTATATCTTTTCCAATAAAATGGATTATTTTACTATCGTTCCATGCCTTTTCAGCTTTTTTTATATCCTTTCCCAAATAATTAGCCAGGCTTGAAATATAGCCTATTGGAGCATCCAGCCAAACATAATAATACTTATTTTCTTCTCCAGGAATCTTAAAGCCAAAATAAGGGCCGTCTCTGCTTATATTCCAGTCCTCTAAGCCGTCTTTAATCCAGTTCAATACAAAATTCTTTATTTCTTGCTGCAGATTCTTATTTCCTTTAAGCCATTTTTCCAGAAATCCTGAAAGTGCGCTTAATTTGAAAAAATAATGCTCTGATTTTTTTCTTACAGGCTTATTTTTGCATGTTACGCAGTAAGGGTCTATCAAATCAACTGTCTTATACGCTGCGTTGCATACCTCGCATACATCCCCATACTGGCCATCTGCCTTGCATTTCGGGCATTTTCCCTTGACATACCTGTCTGGCAATGTTCTCTTGCAATGCTCGCAATAAGTGACCTCTATTTCCTTTTTGTAAATAAGGCCCTTTTTCTGGAGCCTTTCAAAAAACAAATCAGAAAAATACTTGTTTTCCTTGCTGTTTGTTGTGTAATAGCTGTCAAATTGTATGTGGAAACTCTTAAAATCTTCCTGGTGCTCTTTGGAGAATTTTGCAATCAATTCTTCCGGCTTAATGCCAAGTTCAGAAGCCTTTATTTCAATAGGAGCCCCATGAGTATCATCAGCGCAGCAATATACAACATCTTTGCCTATAAGCCTCAAAAACCTTACAAATATGTCTGTTTGAATATATTCTACAAGGTGCCCCACATGGATTGGCCCGTTTGCATAAGGCAATGCGCTTGTTACAATTATCTTTTGCTCTTTGAAATTAACCACCTATAATCAAGAAAAAGTTTAGGTTTAAAAACATTATTATTAATTAAGTAATAAAAAATAGGCTACAAAATATTAAACATCAACATCTTCTTCTTTTTTCTTCTTCGTATTCTTCAGCTTTTTAGTTATTCCTATCTTCTTATTGCATTTCTGGCATTCAAAAAGATAAGAAGGAACTCCTTCAAAGGCTTTTCTTTTGTACTCTGTTGTTGTTTCTCCTTCAAAGCTGCAGTAAGGGCATTTATACTGGACTTCAAGTTTAGAAAGATTTTCTGCTTCTTCAGCAGACATTTGATGCTTGCAGACATGACATTCAAAATGCTCTGCTTTTTTATCGACTTTCCCATTCTTTTTGATTGGCTTGCCTATGGTTGGCTTTTTGCATCTAGGACAATCAGGCCTGTAAGCCCACGCAGTTGCAAATCCGTCTCCTATAGACCTGTTTGTAAAATACAAACATTCATCCATGCTGCTAGGTTTTTTTAATGCCATTTTGTCACCCTTTTGAGGGTTGGTGCGAAAGCCTAATTCGTGCTTGTGCGGAGCCTTAGCATTGCCTCTCAACTTCGCAAAGCGTTGCTCAGGTCGCCTATCTCAATCCTGTGGAACTGCCGAAAGGCTTTGCCTTTCTTCCAGATTAGCCTTCGGTAATCTTTCTGCATTGGCAAATTACGCACAAGCACCGGCTTTCGCACCAACCCAATCCTGTTAAATAGTTATATTAAGCTCTTTTATCTGCTCTTTGCACATGCTTCTAATAGTCCTTGCGTCTTTTGCTGCCTTATCTTCTACCTGATAATACATTGCATTGAGGAACAAAACATCCTTTTGATTTAAATTCACGCTTTCTGCTTCATCAGGAAACTCATCTATTAATAATTTTAATGAGTTTAAAGCCTCATATCCTTTTTGAGCTGAGCTGTTCCTTATATTTGACGAATTTAATATCCTTGCAGAGCCTTTTTTGCATCCAAAGCCATAATCAGTTGTGCTTGCTCTGCCCCACTGCCATCCTTCTATATTCAGCTTTTCCGCTTCCAGGCTTTTTATCCTAAAATCAAGGAGGTATTTCAGTGAAAGGGGCATACCCTTGTTTAGTGCGCCAAATCCCATAAGCTCAGCAAGCAAACCATCTATGTTTTCAGTTGAATTAAGCGGTGTTTTCATATCAGCCCCATACTTCTCATCTAAAGCATTTATTCTTTTAACGCCTTGCTCGAATGTTATGGTTTGAGAACTACTTGCACATCCATACACCAATACAAAAATTAAGATAACACCAAAAATCACTGGTTTATTCAATTTCTATCACAACTTTGGGATTTAACAGCTATTTTTATTCTTTTCGAAAATGCTGTTTTTGATAACGACATTGTTGGAAATACATAATTTTTTGCCAACGAGAATTTTGGCGCTTCTTAGCATAACATATACGGCTTCACTTGTGTTTTGCTCTAACTTTTTTCTGGTTTTTGTGTCTTCCGATGAAATAGCCCACTAATGCTCCAATACCTATGTAGAATATCGGGGCTAAATACAAAGCAATTATTGCAAGACCTTCTGGTCCCCATGGATCAGAGGATAACAATCCAAAAATTCCAAAAACAAAAATTAGAATTAAAGCAACTGGGAAAATCAATATTGTAGCTAAGAGGTATATTGGATTCCATGGGGTGTATTCAATTTTAAAACTAAGATATGTTGTTGCCCAGATATATAGGGAAATTAGTAGACCTACAAATGCCCCAAATGCGGACCATTGCCAAGTTTTTAATCCATTTAATTTCTTCCAATACTTCATTTTACTCCATCTTCAAAAACTCATCAATGTATTTCATTATTTTTTCCTTCATTTCAACATTAATTGAAACTTGTTTTCCATAACCAGTTTTCTTCAGATGCAAAATGCCTTCCCTAATCAGCTCTTCTGACATTTCTTTTGCCATGCCTCTCATGTCCGGTGGAAAACCTTTTTGCAGGTTATCAAGGGCAGTATGGCTATGCTCAAATTTTCCTTTACGGGTCAATTTATGCAGTATTTTGCCTTTAATCTGTTCATCTGTCCACATAAATAAGTCCACCAAAATAGACTTTGAACAGTAACATTTATATACTTTTCTATCAATATAGAATTTTACAATGGAAGAAAAATCATTATTGCTAAATCTTACGGGAGATATGCCTTTATTCAAAATAATCGATTTTCTATTGGGTAATAAAGGGATGGACTTCAGTAAGACGGACATAGCAAAAGGAGCTGAAATCTCCAGAGCATCATTATTTAACTATTGGGCAGAATTGGAAAGGTATGGTATTATAAAAACAACCAGGAGTTTTGGCAAGACAAAACTATACACATTAAACAGCAAAAATCCAGTAACACAAAAAATTATCGAATTAGAAAAAACATTGATTGCAGAAGCTTTGGAAAAAGCAAATAAGAAAGAGATTATTGTTGAAAACTGACTTTTTAAACCAAAAAAAATACTGCAACAGCTAAATTCTCAGTGACAAAAAAACTCAGCTTACCATCAAAGGATTACTAGTAGCTATGAGAGTTTTTCAACAACGCCTTTTAGCAACCAAAAAATTATATATAGCAATAATTACCCAATCTGCATGGACTTTTATAGGTTAATAGCAAAAAGCTATGAAAAACTTTATGGGGAAGAGCAGGAGATAAAACATAGGATAATAAAAGAAAATATCAACATAAAAAATACTGATTTATTGCTTGATGTTGGCTGCGGAACAGGAGTTTCTGAATTTAACTGCAAAGTTATTGGCATTGATCCATCAATTGAATTGCTGCAGCAAAATCATATGCAGGAGAAAATTCTTGCAAGAGCAGAAAATTTGCCATTCAAAGGCAATGTTTTTGACAAAGTTATTTCAGTCACTTCTATGCATAATTTCGACAATATAGAAAAAAGCATAAAAGAGATAAAAAGGGTTGGCAAAAAGGATTTTGCATTCAGCATATTGAAAAAAAGCAATAAATTTGGCTTCATTGAACAAACCATCAAAAATAATTTTAATGTTAAGAAAATAATTGACGGAAGAAAGGACTGGATTTTTATTTGCAATACATAATCTTTTTAAATAAAAGACAACTTTCTTAATCTACCCCGCGTAGCTCAACCGCAGAGCGTTCGGCTGTTTCCTTATAGGAAGCCAAAGATGCGCTCTATGACTTTTTGCACTAGCAAGGGATGATAGAGAGCCAGCCAACACCGAAAGAGAAATCCGGTTTAGGTTGCTGGTTCAAATCCGGCCGCGGGGATACTTCTTATCTAAATAAATGCAAGCCCTGAGAATACCGCACCTAACACTTTCATGAAAATAAAGTACATTGATAAAGAGCTAATCAGAAAAATAGGTATATATTTCAGGCCGCTTTTAACATTGCCCTTTTCTACAATAGAAACAATAAGGGAAGAAAAAAACGAGATTACTGCTAAGGCCCCTATTGAGAAATATCTAAAACTGTCGGGATTTACGCTTTTACTGACATTTATAGACAGAGTCGCAACATTAGACGTTGCAATTGACAGCTTGGACATAAACCCAATGATAACTATCAAAAGGTTATACGATAAGGAAAACAGCAAAGGAGCAATAAAAATTACTATGCTTCCCATAAAAATCATGTAAGATATTGCCGAAGCAGATATCTCCTCCTTCAAAACTTTAGTTTTTTTAATATTCGCAACTATTTTATCTATCAAACCAGCTATTTGGCCGCCGCTTTCAAGTTCGCCTATCATCAGGTCAATTGTCCTTCTTAGCATAGGGCTATCATATTTTTGCCCTAATTCAGACAACGCCATACTGACATCATGGCCAGTCATTACTTTTTTAGATACTTCTGCCATTTCATTGGCCAAAATTGTAAATCTTGGCTTGATAGCCCCCAACAAAGATTTCTCGAATGACATGCCTCCTTTTAGGTTTGAAGCAACCACCTGCAAAAAATCCGGCAGCATCTCTTCCATCTTCCTTGTCCTGGTGTATATGCGCAAATCTACATAAAAATAAACCAGCAAAATGAAAAGAGTTGCTAATAAAATCTGAATTACAAACCATGATGCTGCTGATGCAAGCAGCAAGACTATCGAAGAGTAGTGCAAAAGAAAAGGATATACAAAAAGCAGATAAACAACTGCGGTTATCAGCGCTGTAAGATAAAATAAGGCGCCAAAGAATTTATAAGGCACTTGTGGAATGTCCGCTTTAAGCAGAAATAGCCTCAAATGAGGTATGACTCTTTTAGGCACAAATGCTTTGCCAAACTCCTCCAAAAATATAATTCTAAATGCCATTTTGATTTATTGGGTTGTTATTTAGCCATGTATGCATCATAGGTTTACAATTGGCCTTATTGACTTAAATACAGAGATGAATAATAACTGCATCATAACCATGAATAGTATAACAATTAAAAAATGAGTTAGGCTTACATTAAAGTTGATGAAGCTTGATAGTACAATAAACAAAGTCATTCCAATAGAGGGTATAACTACAGCTCCAAGCATGTAAAAAATTACAATGGTGTTTAGTTTCTTGCCATATCTCATAATCTCAATTTCTTGCTCTTTTGTTATTTCCTCCAAAACAGCGCTTAATGGCGTTGTAACATCTATTCCAAGCTTTAATGCATTGTTTACATGGAATAGTATTTTTCCAAATTTTTCTGATGGCGAATAAGTCATGGCATTTTCTAATGCAGCTTCCAAGGAACTTCCAGTATTAATATCATCCACTACTTCCTTGATATATTTTGCTGCAACCCCGTAACTTTTAGTTGTGTCAACTAATGCATTGAGCAATGGTCTTCCCGCATAAAGCTTGATAAGAAGGTATTGCCCTGCAAATAGAACCTCTCTGTCAATTTCCTTTCTTCTTTTGGCTATCTTAGCTTTGAGTTTTAAGAACCCAAAATGGAATACTAAAAGAAAAATAATAATAAAGGCAATTGGAATCAAAATCAAAGAAAGCCCTGCTTTATCTGCTACGAAAAAAAAAAGAACCGTCAATCCTAATGAAAATGGCAAACAGAATTTCAGATTTTTATAAATAAAATCTTGTGGAGTTGTTTTTGCATGGGCAATCCTAATCTCCTTCTTAAGGTTTGGAAAGAAAGAACTTATTCTTTGCACAATCTTGTTTATGTCTGTTTTCATCTTTAGACAGTATGCTTAAATGGTTTTTTGCTGTAATATTTAGCCATGATCATTCCTATTTTATCAATGTCATTTATGTTGTTCTGCACCAGCCATTTTAAAATTTCAGCTTTTTCATTTATGTCTTTTTCAATATCTTCTTTTGAAAGCCCTGTGTAAAGGTTTAATGTTTCAAAGATTGTGGTTGGCTCGTTAATCTTTTCAAGAGTATCTTTCACCACATTGAGCTGCATAATCGGCTTTGCATCGCCGTCATTCATTATCTCCCCTATCTGCAACGTTCTTCTTTTCCCGTCTCTTCTGTTTATATGCTGCACCACTATCAATGACAGGGCTGAAAGAATCTGCTTTGGCAGCTCTATTGGCGGCTGTGTTAATCTGTTTATAGTCTCCCTTACATTGTTTGCGTGCAAGGTTCCATAGACAGAATGCCCTGTGTGCATTGCCTCGAATAGAACCTCTGCTTCTTTTCTTCTTCTGATTTCTCCTACTATGATTCTGTCAGGCCTCATTCTTAATGAGTTTACTATCAAGTCCAGCATAGCTATTCCCCCCTTTCCTTCCGGGTTTGGCAATCTTGTCTCTAATGGCACCCAGTGGAGGGCACTGGGAAGTATTAGTTCCCTGGTGTCTTCCAAAGACAATATTCTCTGGTTTGGAGGAAAGAAATTTGCAACAACATTTAGCATAGAAGTTTTACCAGAAGCTGTTCCTCCTGTTATTATTATGGAAAGCTCATTTTGGACAGCCATCCATATAAGAGCAGCTGCATCGTATGTCAGGGTTTGTTCCTTGATAAAATCTGTTATTGTCCAGGGCTTTACAGCAAATTTTCTTATTGTTATGGTATTTCCTTTTGAGGATATTGGGCTTAAAGTTGCATTTACCCTGTCGCCTGTTTTCAGATGAGCATCCATCAAAGGGCTCAATGTAGTTATTTCCTTGCCTATATCTCTGCCTATAATTGTCGAATAATACCTTATTCTGCTTTCATTAGGCACCACTATATTTGTCTTAAGCCAGCCGTATTTCCTGTGATAAACCCAGATTGGCTCATTTGCATTATTTATTACAATCTCCTCGAGATTTTTATCCTTAAGCAACACGTCAATATTCCCAAGCCCTATATTCTGCTGCAAAATATAATTTATAAGCATATCCATAGTTTTCTGATTGGCAGTTGGAAAGTACTTGCGCAGCAATATCAATATGCTTTTTTTAAACTGGTTTTGTATGTTTGATGACTCAAAGGTCCCCTCGTCTCCAAACGTTTTCATCTCTTGAGACACAAATTCTTCCCTAATCTTTTCAAGGATTATCCTTGTAGTCTCGCTTATATTTGTTATAGAAATGCCGTAAATAGGTACTGGCTCATTTTCATCAGAATAAATAGAAATATTAATTATTATATCATTTACGATTAATTCATAAGAGTCTATAAGACTTCTCACAGCTTCCACAATTACACCTCTTTTTTTTAGCAATAATCCGTATTTGCCCCAATAATATCTGTTAATATATCGGTTATTTTTAAACTTTATTGATTATTAGTAGCGGACAAAAGTATTTGGGCAATAAATAGCCGCTACTAAATTGAAAACGACATACAAATTGAATTAAAACTTATGTCGTTTTCTATATTTAATTATTTCGTTGTTATTTTTTCTATTGCTGGGTTATTTGCCAACGGCTTGGGCATATACCTGCACAAATTGAATTTTTTCAAGAAAAAAGTAATCCCGGTTGTTTATGCCTTCAAAAACCGTAAAGTATTTAAATGTTGGAGTTATCCAAACAATTGTTTGAAAAATGCAAACAATAATCAAGCCCGGAATATGGAAAATACTGAAAATCTTTTATAGCAACAGCAATAAGCCAGTTCATCTGCGTGAAATCGCAAGGTTATCCGGCATGAATGAAAGCACCGCATCATTGCACCTGAATAACCTTGTTAAAGACGGCATTTTGAAGCATGCATCTGAAGGGAACCTTAAGAAATTTTATGTAAGCAAAAGCAGCATTCCAGAGATTTTTCCGCTTTTTGATCAGGAAAGGCTTGAGAAGCTGCCTCTTCTAAGGAAAAATGCGATTAAGATGTACATAAAAAGCCTTGAAAACAAGCCTGTCCTTCTTATTGTATTCGGCTCTACCTCAAAAGGAACCTTTAAGGAGGATTCAGATTTGGATTTATTTGAGGTTTTCAGCATAAAAAAAGATGCCAAGGCTGAAAAGCTTGTTGAAGCCCAGACAGGGGTACATCTTCAGGTATTCAGGCTGAGCGAAAAGGATTTCCTTAATGAGCTTATCACAAAAAAGGATAAAGTGCTGCAGTCTGCATTAAACTCGGGTTTTCCTGTCTTTAACCAGAAATATTTTTATGAGGTAATTTACCATGAATGAAAAACAACTGAAAAGGTTGCTTGATAACCCGCAGATAGTTGATGAGAAAATAGATTTCTACATTAAAAAGAAGGTATTGATTAAGCAGGAGTTTGATGAAGCAGAGATGAAAGGCCATATAGAAAAGGCAGAGCATAACTCCAACTTTATACAGGATACATTAAAGCAGGATTATACAGACTGGGCAATTGTCGGATGCTATTATGCAAGCTACCATATTGCTTTGGCATTGCTGCTGAAGAAAGGCTTTTCATCCAAAAACCATGATGCCACGCTTTGCTTCCTGATAAAACATTACTATCAGAAAGGATTGAGCAGGGATGATATTGAGCTTATCAATAAAACATATCTTGATAATAATGACATCCTGTTTTATGTGCAGTCGAAGCAGGAAAGGGAGAAAGCGTCTTATTCCAGCCAGATAGCCTTTGACAAAAAGCTTGTTTCTGGCCTTCGGCTCAAAACGCTTCTGTTTGTGAACAAAGGAAAGGAAATCATTGAAAAAAGCTGAGTGAACTATAATGAACGAACTTGTATCAGCTGGCCTTTTAGGTGGAATCGTGGCTAGACAAGGAGAGTAATAGGATTTAAGATTGAGAAGGTTATGGTGGTGCCGAGTAAGAGATAAACAAACTTTATAAACTTATTCGCATTCATAACCTTTAGAGGTGGTACTTATGATAAAAAATTTATTTTTCTTAGCAGTTCTAATATTAACTATAGGTTTAACTGGCTGTACAACTTATACTATTGCTCCAAAACAGACAACTATCTCAAATTTTGTTGGGGAAACAGTACCGTTTCAAGTTGATTATTCAGTTACAAATGGTAAAATCACTTCTCCTCAATTAGTATCTAATTGTGCAAGTGTTGCAATACAATCTCAAACTTCTGATAATGCAGAAAATACAGGTAGTATTACAGCTACATTGCTGATCAAGAGTTATAAACAAGAGAGCAATTGTCTGACTTTCAAAAGTAATGAGAAGGATCAAATATTAGCTGTATCAATAATGCCTCAAAAGCAAGCCTCTTTTTTGAATATAGACTACCCCAAAATAATCAGTTTCAATGAGGCATCAAAGGTTACTTCAAATTTATTGATAACTGCAAGGGATACTCCACAAAATCTACAATTAGCTCTTTCAAGTCAAACACCCAACTTAAAATATATGGTGAAAGAATCTGACGTTCCTGATAATATTAATTCAGCAATTATAAAATTTAGTACTGGAGATTATCAAGATTCAGCTAAACCTATCGCTTACATATATTTGCCTGATCCAGGGTTTTCTTCTGTAGAGTTACAACCAATATTTTTTAAGTTGTACATAGAACAGAATGGACAATTATATTTGGTAGACGAAACTAGCATAAGTGGAATAAGTGCAAAAAATAAAGGATAAAAGTTCTACATCAGAATAAAAACCATTATATTATAAGAACTTCGTAGAATTTAAGCAGCATTTACTCCATCGGAACAGCTGACCATAAAGTCCAGTCATTGCTTGGCGCATAAGGTCCGAATACAAAGTAAGGAGGCCTGTTCTGGCCGAAATATGAGTATTGGACATCTGTCCATCTTTGAGGCACTTGTGAAGAGCCCATGCCCATCCCATAAATAGTGCTTCCAAAAAATCTCCAGGTTTTCATTAATCCATGAAAATCACTTAAATCAGTTGTTGCATCTGCTCCTGGCTCAACCGTAAGGGCTCTGTCATACCCATATTTTTTGAGTATTGAAACAACCTCTTTTATCGGCGCATTCCCTTGGCCAGGGCTTAAATGCTCATCCTGGTAGCCAAAATTATCAGCTAAATGCACATTTCCAATCATATGCTCTTTTGCCAGGCTTTCAACCTGCTGCAGATACCAATTCTTGAATTTTGCATCATTCTGTTCCCGGTTAAGCTTAGGATCCTCCTGCCAGTATTTCCTCCACATATTCAAATGCCCTGTATCTAAAGTAGCTTTAATGTGCCTCTCTGCAATTTTTTCTGCCTCTTCTTTGCTTATCCCCATATAATATGGGTTTTCCTGCAAATTACCTTCTCTTCCAGGCATTAGAGCTTCATTCAGCTTTTCTTCATTCATTTCTGTTGGCATTCTGCTGACTCCAAATGGTATTTTTGGCTCTGTAAGCAGATTAACCATCCTTTCCCTTGATTTTTTAATAACCCACTTTAATTCTTCTAAATGGCCTCCAAATCTTTCTGGAAATATATTCTCAACTGCAACAACAATTGGATTATTAGGATCTTTTGTGTCACGCAAAGCATGAATTCCGGCTTCTGCATACATCCTTGCGCCATGCTGCTCAAATCTTTTTATTGGAGTGATAAGATTTTTTTTTGTTTCATTTGTATCTTCTGCTTGCTGCTCCTGGGACGCTGAAGCCTGTCGCGCGAATTCAAGGCTTCTAGCCTCACTTCTTCTTGCCTCATGAAGCAATTGAAGCGGACTTTTTGTATCCGGAGGTATAAGCTCTTGTACTGTTCCATAAAAGTGTTGCTGCTTCATTATTCTCCATTTCTCTTCTTCCGGTATTGATGCTTCTAATTTTCTGTAGAATTCTATAGCTTGGTCTATCTTGTTAAGCCTGTCTATATGATCCTGGGTGGCCTGACCATATTGCAATGCCCATCCTCTTGAGTGGCCTTCCTGCATTTCTAAAGTTGCGCGCAAGAACATTTCTTCAGGATAGCTTTTTTCAAAATAATTAGGCCCTCTGCCATAATTCCTTCTAAACCATTCATTTCTCTCTTGGGATTCCTCCTTGAAATAATCAAAATGCCTTCGCTTGATTTCAAATCTTCCCCTTTCTTTATCATATTTAGGAACCCTGCCTCTTACCGAATCATACCATTCTTTTTCTGGTATCTTCCTGCCTTGATAGTCTATGTAATCACCAGTTCTTATTAAAGCAGGTTTTCCATCAATATCAAGCCCCTGATAATCTTTTTCTGCCCTGTTCCAGTCATAATATGCAACTAATCTGTTTTTCTGCACAGTCTCCATTTTTTGGCTTGTCCTTGCGTCCAGCAAATCAAATTTTGCATCGATCTCCTGTAAATGCGCTTGCTTTACTAATAATCTGCCAGAAGAGTCTCTGGCTAAATTCAGCTGGTAAGTTTCATCATCCAAATGCATATCTGTCATTGGCCTTTCAAATTCTCCGGAGTGCATTACTACACTTCCACCGCCCATATCTGCCTGAAAATCAATTGCTCTTTTTAATTCAAATAAGTCTTGATAAGCCCCGCTAATTGAGAAATTTCCACGCTCATCGCGGCCCATCATTCCCATAAGCCCAAAGCTTGCATGTGTTGTAAATCTTACTTCATTAGCAAGCTGCAATTCCCTCAATGCCTGTCTTTGATCTTCTCCATACATTTCCGGAGTTTGCGCCTGCCTGTTTCCTGTCCTGTATCCGGGAAATTGTATTTCTAATTTGCCAGCGCCCATTCTTATTTTTGAATATATCCCGGCAACATTCGCAGCAGAAATTCCCATAGGAACGCTCATTCCAATGTCTTGTATCCCTAGCTCTACATCAGGCTTATTAGCCGGCTGTATGCCGTAGCTCTGTGGCTCCATGGCATTAAAGTAATCAGCCATTGGATGATGTGTATAATTAAGGTCTCCAAAGTCCATTTTTAATCAGCTTTTTTCATTGTTTATAAAGTTTGAACGAAGTGAAAACTTTACTAAACTAGAGGAAATTTCATTATCTTTCATAATTAATGAAATTTTCTCGTTAAACTTTTTTTTATCTTATGCGACAATTATTTGTTCTGTCATTATTCAATATTAATCTTAATCTCATTATTGCACTGAAAAATTATTTGTTATAGGAAAAATTTCTTGATTGCTTTGTAATTGAAATTTTTGTTTTCTGTTGTTGCGCTAAATATTTATTGTTGATGAAAATTTGGTTTTAATGCTAATTTTGATTGTGTTTGTGAGCTTTATTGTTTTTTGATTATTGTGCCGCTTATTTACCAATTCAGCATATTGTGGTGTTTTTTGAAATGGTGGTAAATTGTCCAAGTATCATCCTTAGCCTTTGTTTCAGCAAGGTTTCTTGCCATTTTTAGGTGAAATGCGTCTGTTTTTGTTTGTTTCTTGGGCATTTCTTTTTTTGCTTTTTGAGCGCTAAACAATTCTGAAAAGCCCTTGAATATTGAAGTGTATGGGCTGAATAAATGGCTTTTCTCAACTTTTTTCTCGGCTTTTGGCCCAAACTCTTCCCCTGCTTCCTCCAAATATCTCATTAACTCGTCTCCTAAAGCTTCCATTGCAGCTTTGACAGATGCGTCTATTAATCCTAACAGCTGGAAGTCTTCTTGCGCTCTCATCTTTTTGTAATTTTGAATTTGCCCATCATCCCATCCATAGGCTCTAAAGTCTATTTCTACTCTGCCAAGATGCAACGGCCCTTTTTGATACTCTTGGCTGTAAGACATCTCTGGCCTTGTCCTGAATAAGTAATGTATAAGCAGGCATTGGTTTACAGATTTATTACCGAATTTTGGGCCGGGCTTTCTTGCCAGAAGCTCAACTTCTATCATCGAGGTTTCAAAAGCAACTAATAAATCGGGGGTCTCTGTCTTGCTTTGATCTAATTGTAAGCGCTGTATATTTCTTAAGTACGGCCTTACCCATTGTACGTACATCCTAATAACTTCATAATGCTGCCTTAAGAATTTTAATGTGAACTTTCTTCTGTTTTTCATCTCATCGAAAGTATGCTCTTTCCAGGCTAAGAATGTCCTTAATTTTCTTTTTAGGACTTCCCTTACTTTTCTATTGAAAGCGCCTCTTTCCCTTTCAACAACTTCATCAACATCTTCCTGCTTTTTTGGGTGCGTTGAGAAAAATAAGTCTGGCAAAGTTGTAAATTGAACTTCTCGAGCCATGCCATAAACAGATGCAGGGTTTTTAGCGCCTTGCTCAACTAAATCAACCCAAATTCCTTTTAATGTGATTTCAGCGCTTTCAGAACTTTTACTAATGGTAAAGCTGTCATAATAGTAGCTTAATCTTTCATCCAAAATTCTTAATTCCCTGACCAACTGGAATAACTCTCTTACCATCTTTCCTATTGTCGCTAAGAACTGGCTTACCTTGTCTTGCTGCAATCCTAATCTTTGTTGGGCAGATCCGAAAAAAGCGCTGTTTTCAGCAGCAGCAAAAACATCTGTTATCTTGTCTATGTACGGAAAACCGGAAAAATACCTTAAATAATGTAAAATATAGAAATATGGCTCTTCTATGGAAATATTATATCCTTCATAATGCAATCTGTAACGCCTTGCCGGTCTTGGATAGCCTGTGGGGATGTATGATGCTCTTCTCTCTTCTGCTATTTCCTTATCTGCTGCTTCTTTTCCATCTTTAATTATTTTAAATCCAAATTTTATTAAGTCATCATCGGCAGGCATATTTATCTTAAACCTCTTTTTCCTATTGTTCAGTATACTATTTTGTATATTGATATATTTTCTCTTTATAAATATTTCTATAAGTTTATCAATATCGGAATAAAAAAATTTAAAGAAAAAATAAAAAAATTATATTGCTATTTGAACCTTGTTTAAAGCATTGACATATGCCATTACCGATGCTGTTAAGGTATCTTCATGTCTGGCTCTTCCAATATACATGCCGTTAAATGGAGTTATTTTTCCGTCAAATTGCGGGATTTTGCTCAATATCACTGTAACCTCTGCAGCCGCATCACTTCCAGAGCCAATATTTATTGGATGGTATAGCACCAGATGCAAGTCCTCTGGCTTGTTAACCATAATATCAACTGCAGTAAATAATGCATCTATTGCGCCATGACGGCTCAAACCATTTTTGTTATTGCCTATAATGTAGCCAGATGAAATTTCTTGGCCACCCTCATTTAACTTGACAGTTGCCGAATAAGATGAGCCATAATCTTTTTTTATTGCCATATCGGTAAAGCTATATTTATCTTTTCCAGTTTTATTAATGCAATCCATAAGACAAACTAAATCTGCATCACCAATTTTTCCTTTCCCATCTGCAAGAGTCTTAAATCCAGGCATGACCTTCTTTTTTAAAGTTTTATCGGAAGTGTCATAACCTAATCTTCGCAATCTAAGAGCGACACCCGCATAACCTGATCTTGCAGTTAAATCAAAACTTTCACCATCCCAACCAACCTGTTTGGGTTTTATTATCTCATAAAGGTCACCTTTTACCATTCCATCTTGGTGTATTCCAGACCTATGCCTAAAAGCATTATCCCCGACAATTGCTTTATTTTGTTGGACAGGCATATCATAATGGTAGCTTACTAATTTGCTTAGTGGATTTAACATCTTAGTTTTAATGCCGACAGTTCGCCCATTAAATTTATCTTTTCTTGTAGCAATATTCATTACTACCTCTTCGATAGAGGCGTTTCCTGCACGCTCCCCAATTCCGTTTATCGTTCCCTCAATAATATCCGCACCAGCCTTTACTGCAGCCAATGAATTTGCAACTGCTAAACCTAAATCATTATGGCAATGTATGCTAATCATCACATCTTTCGGAAGCTCTTTTCTTAACGTGCTTATTACTTCCGTAATTTCTTCTGGATGGCTATAACCTATTGTATCTGGAACATTGATTACATTAGCACCTGCATCAACCATTCTTCTATAGCCGTTTATTATTGATTCTAAAGGACAATTGGTTGCGTTCTGAAATGAGAATTCAACCTGGCCATTGCTTCCTAATAATTTTCTGGCATGAACAACACCCCGAACAGCACCTTCAACAACTTGGACTCTGGTGTATCCATATTTCACAAGACTAAATGAATCAAACATAATTGAAAAAAGATGAATACCTCTGTAATCTGCATCTTTTACTGCGTTATATGTGCTAGAAATAGCTTCAATGCCATTATCATTTTCCTTACCTTCAACAGGCACATGTGATAATCCAAATATCATTGGTCCATGAACCTCTCTTGCAATTTTTTGCACTGCTTCAAAATCAGCAGGAGAGGAGCTAGGATAGCCTGCTTCAATCCGGTCAATATTTGCTTTAGCTAGAGCATGAGCTGTCTCTAATTTTGATTCAATTCCAAACCTGGCGCCTTCAGTAGCTTGCTCTCCGTCCCTATTAGTTGTATCAAATATGTAAACACGGTTTGGGTCTCTTGTATGTTTCATTTTATTTCTCTAACTTGATAACTTAAATAAAGAACAACAGTAATGTTTTAAACCTTATGACAAAAAAAGCAAAGATTTATAAAAAATAGCAAATTTATTAAAAATATGACAAATATTACCAAAGAGATCCAGCGATTTATCGACAATGACACAGCAATAAAGCGCGATTTAAGCAGAGGCATTGTTAATATGCGGGCATTAGCCCAGTATATCCAGAAACAGCTACATACCAATTCCAGTATAGATGCCATAATAAGCGCGATTAGAAGATACGAAACAGACTTGGATGAAGAAAAAAGGTTTGCAAAAGCAGCTGAACTTATTAAAAACGCAAAAATTTCAACTAAAACAGGCATAGCAATAATTGCAATGTTAAAAGACCCTTCTGTCCAGGAGCTGCTGCCAAAATTATTTGCAGTCATACATTATGCGCGTGGAGAGGTTTTAAGGATTATACAGGCAGAAGAAAGCATAAAAGTTATTGTAGACGAAAAAAATGTTTCCAAAGTCATTGATATTTTTAAAAAAAATGATGTTTTGAAAATTGAGCATAATCTTGGGGAAATTAATATGAAATTGGCACCTACAAGCGCAAAAGTCTCAGGTATATTGGCAATATTAGACACAGAGCTAGCAAGCAATAACATAAATATAGTAGAAACAATAAGCTGCGTTCCAGAATTATTATGGTTTATCGACCAGAAGGATTTGCTTAAAGCCCACCAGACATTTTTAGGATTAATAGAAGAAATAAAATAGCAACTACAAAAACCCAATTAATTTTGATTGCTGCTTTATATTTTTCAATAATATGCTATTTTTTAATATTTCATCTAAATCAAAACTAAACTTTTTCTTAGCAAGTTTTTTCGCATACTCGAGCATCAGTTCTTTTGACGCAAATTCAATTGGTAATGATTGCATTGATTTTCTTGCAGCTTCCCGTGTAACCCATACTCCAAGCGGCAAAGTATAATCGCCAGTAATAAACCTCAAAGCAAGTATAGACCCTTGCTTTTTCATCTCATTTAGCTTTTCCAAAATGGCAAGCCTTACTGTATAATAGCCACCTGCTGTTTCTTCAGCATAATATTTTCTTCCTTCATAAGGCTCGTAATCAGTCATAAAATTAATAGGATTAGAAACAGGCATCTCAAACAATTCATAGCTCCAGACTTCTGGAAAGCATAAAATCAAATAATAATTTCCCAAATAGCTGCCAAAAAAAGCGCTGTAATTGATTTGATTATGCTTTTTTATTTCAGCAAGCAGATGTTTTCCCAATGCATCATCTGTTGCAGTAATAGACCATCTTGTCGGAACTAATTTCCTGTTTGCCTTTAATCCAATATCACCCACACTTAAAATCCTTGATAAAAAATTTTCATCAAATTTGTTTTCATACAAATAAATCAAAGCGTCATTTGCCTTTAAGTCTGTATCATAGTAAACTTTCTGCACTTTAGTGTCTATTTTAGGGTTAGAAATCAATTTTGCATATTTTAATTTTGCATTCGGCCCAGTAGGAGCAGCAAAGCTGTCAACATTTAATCTAAAGCTTGGCTTTTCCTCAAGAGCAATTTCAATATCTGTTGGGCTGGAAGCCATAGCAGCTTCCTGGCTTAATTCGAGAAATTTGTTTTTCTGCCTTATGTTAGCTTTGAAGCTTGAGTTTATCAATGATGACCTATAGTCAATTATTTTTGGTATCTGAAAATTATTGACAGCCCAGTGCTTTGGAGCATCATAAAGCCATGAATCATCAGTTTCATCAGGCGGCGCAAGTATTCCGACATTAATATTTGGATAATTGAACCTTCCGACAAAAGGGGCAACAGCATCGCTTGAAAAATCCTTTTTTATTATTTTATTTTGAACTTTTAATCTGGAATAAGCCTTGTTGCATATAGCGCAATTTGGATTTCCGCAATTGAATAATGGATGCTTAGATTTTGGAAGGCGCATAATGAGGCATAAGAAATTAGTTAATATAAATGTTTTTGATTTGTTAAACATTAGCTTTGATATGGTGCATGTGTTTTTCTATACACTAATCCATATGTATTTTTGCCATATAATTGTGTAGCTGCCTCAAAATCCTTTGATATGGGCGTTAAATCAAAGCCCGGCCATACAAACGCAAGGCCATCTGGCTTTAGCACGCGCGCCATTTCCTTAACCATAGTTTCCCCTTCAGGCCTCAATGAAATAAGAAAACGGCTTACGCAATGAACGCTTACAACCGCATCAATAGACAAATCTTTCACCGGCAGTGAATTTGCATTGCCCTGCCTGCTAAATTTGGTATTTTCAGCGAATAAGTCAATGTTTATTGCTGTTAGATATGGAAACTGCTCCATCATTTCCTGCACTGCAGTTGATTTATATCCTCCACCGATGTCCAACACATTTGAAGTTTGATGTTCTATAAGATATCTCGAAAGAAGGCCATAAATTATGCCATCATAATCAGAAAATCTCCTGTTTTCCGGCTTAAAATCTATGCGTGTTCTTCCTTCCAGGCTTTTAATTCTAAGATTGCCTTCTGACGGTTCATAGCCATTGGGCAATATAATTCCTTTTATCCTTTCCAACGGGTACATATACAAGGGGAATGAACAGTGTTTTAAAAACCTAACTTTAAATTGTACGACATAATGCACCACCTTTAAATATAACTTAAATTTTACATAAAAAATGCTTACAGAAAAACAATATACACAGATTAAAGACGAATTGGATAACTGCCAGAATCCATTATTCTTTTTTGATGATGATCCTGACGGGTTATGCTCATTTCTATTGTTGTACAGGTATAAAAAAGAAGGGCATGGCTTTGTTGTAAAAACCCATCCCAAATTGGATATAAGGTCTGCGCCGAAAATAGAGCAGTTTAGTGCTGACAAGGTTTTTGTTCTTGATGTGGCATTAGTTGACCAGGACTTTATAGATGCCTGCAAGGTTCCAATAATATGGATAGACCATCATGGGCCTTATGAAAGGCATAATATAAAATGCTTTAACCCGAGGCTGGCCAAAAAAGATGAAAATATACCAACAACATACATGTGCTATAAAGTTGCCCAGCAGGATTTGTGGATTGCAATGTTAGGATGCGTAGCAGATTATTACATGCCTGATTTTGCTGATGAGTTCAAAAAAAAATATCCTGATTTGATGAATAATGAAAGCTCATCAGAAGACATATACTTTAAAGCTAAATTAGGAAGCCTCATAAAGGCTTTTTCTTTTTGCCTCAAGGGAAAAACAAGCGATGTAATGAAGAATATTAAGACTCTGACAAGAATAGAAAGCCCTTACGAAATCCTTAACCAGGAAACTGCAAAAGGAAAATTCATATTCCAAAGCTGCAAAAAAATAAATAAAATCTATGAGGAGCTGCTGGAAGATGGAATAGAGCAGGCTGATAATGAAAAACTTCTTGTTTTCATTTACCCGGACGATAAAATGAGCCTGACTGGAGACCTGGCAAATGAGCTGCTGTATAAATTTCCTGACAAAGTGATTATAGTTGGAAGAAAGAAAAATGATGAAGTTAAGATGAGCATAAGGAGCAAAAATATCATAATAAAACCTATTTTGGATAAAGCCCTTATTGGCTTAGAAGGATATGGTGGCGGCCATGAATATGCATGCGGCGCAAATGTAAATGAAAAAGATTTTAATGAATTTATTAAAAGAATCAAGGAGGGTATAATTTAAACCCTTAACTCCCTGTTTATCATATTTATTATGGTGTCTTTTTTGTCTTTGCTCTCTCTTTTCATATAAATTTCCATATTCTCTTTCTTTATTCTTAGATTAAGCCTGGCTATTTTTTCATTTACCTTGTTTAACCTGTTGATTACCATGCTAAGCTTACCTTCCGTGCTTCTAGGCACAGAAACAACAAGAATTTTGTCAAATGCATCATTTAAATAAAACAGCTTAGAGCCTCCAAATGTTTTTTGCTCGCTCTTGATCATATCCAGCAGTATGCCGTAATCTCTCCTGTTTATGTGCAAAGACATAATAACAGCTTCTTTATATGCCTTATTGTTTATCAGATTTAGCTCAATCGCATCGTTATTGGAGCTTGCATCATTAATAAATTCTCTGAATAACAATTCGTTGTTTACATCTCTAAAGTTCACATACTGGATTGAATTTATGCCTCTATTAATATCAATATGAGAAATAAGGTTCTTATAAATAGAGTTGTCTTCTAACTCCATACTTCACCCCCAATCAGCCTTAACATAGCTATTAATATTTAAGGATTTCGGTATTTTTGCTGAAAATAGAGTTTGTTGAATGATTCTAATTTGTCGGCAGAGCCAAACCCTACTCAGCATCCTGTAGGAGCCATTCAGGAATTCTTGGAATTTCTGGTGTCCCGTTCACTTCGTTCAGTGGCAACCCTTATCTCGCCATCACCATGCATTGGCACTCAAACATCGTTGCCAAGCAAATGTTGGCGTTGACGGTCTTGGCTTTTGCTTAATTATCGACAAACTCTAAGTTATAACAATCTTTTTAAATTTACAGCTATTCTGGGCTTATTATGGCTAAAGTTTTAATAAATAAGCAGGATAAATTTTTGGTCAAGGATCAAGATAAAGATTTTCATACAAAATATGGATTTTTTAAAAAAGAAGATTTGAAGAAAACTGGCTCTAACATAATTTCAAACACTGGAAAAGAATTTACTGTTTTTAACCCTTATTTTATTGATTTGTACAGAAAAATAAAAAGAGATGCCCAAATCATACCTTTAAAAGACATTGGCTTGATTGTAGCAGAGACAGGAATTGACAATAACAGCAAAGTTGTTGATGCTGGCGCTGGTTCCGGAGCATTATGCTGCTTTTTAGCCAACATTGCAAAAGAAGTTACCACATATGAAATTAGGGAAGATTTCATTAAAATAGTAGAGCATAATATTGATTTTCTTGATTTAAAAAACACTAAGAAATCTGTAAAGCAGATTTCTGGTGTGCCAGAAATTCAGAGAATTTCTGAGCATGTTAAAATTAAAAACAAAAATATTTATGATGGCATTGATGAAAAGAATGTTGATTTAGTTCTATTGGATTTACCAGAGCCATGGAAAGCGATTGATGCTGCAAAAAAGGCATTAAAGATTGGGGGTTTTTTGGTTTCTTACAGCCCATCAATACCCCAAAGCGCGGATTTTGTTAATGAGATAAATAAAGATAAGAATTTTGTCCATATAAAGACTTCTGAAATTATTGAAAGGGAATGGGAGATTGACGGAAGAAAAGTAAGGCCCAGGAGCCAGGCAATAGGGCATTCTGGCTTTATTAGTTTTGCGAGAAGAATTTAAAAAGTAGGCTTAATAATAAAAAATTAAAAAAATAAAAAGTTGGATAAAATAAAAGATTAAATTTAGCTTAACAGCATCCTTTTTCTTTTTTGCCTTTTCCCATTTTTGCACCCCTCTTGTAATTTTTAATTTTTATTTGGTCAATTTCGAATTTCTGGTATTATTTAAATATTTGGTTTTTGCCTAAAAAATAGCGTTTACATCCTATCAAGAACATCTATGCCTAATAAATTCAAGCTGTTTTTTAATGTTTGCTGCACGCATTTTATTAAAAGCAATCGTGCTTTCTTTATTTTTTCTTCTTCCTTCAAGATATTATGGATATGGTAGAATTCATTAAATTGTTTTGCAAGCTCATAAGCATAATTTGCAATTATATTTGGCTTCAACTCAACAGTTGCCTTTTCAACAATTTGCGGAAAAGCAGATAATTTTTTAAATAATTCTGTTTCTTCTTTTTTGTCCAATAATAAGACATCAGCATTTTTTGGCAGTGGTTTTTTGTATTTTTTTATTATCGAGCTTATTCTTGCATAGGCATACTGCATGTAAGGCGCTGTTTCTCCTTCAAAGCTTAAGGCTTGCTGCCAGTTAAAGATAACATTTTTCTCGGGGCTTACTTTCAGGATTGCATATTTTAATGCTCCATAGCCAATTATTTTTGCTGCCTTGCTGTCAATTTTTTTATATCGTGCTTTTAATTCTTCTGATGCTTTTTTCAATGATTCTGACATAAAATCCTCTAATAGGACTAAATTGCCTTTTCGTGTGGACATCTTGCCTTCTTCCAATAAGACAAAAGAATAATAAACTGCTTTCCTCGGCTTTTTTTCCAAAAGCAATAAGGCAGCATTTATCTGCTCGCTGTAAAGCTTTTGATCTTCTCCCAAGACAACTATGGTTTCCCCTTTTTGAGCTACATCCAAAGCGTATGCAATATCCCTTAATGGATATAAAGAAGTTCCGTCACCTCTTGTTAAAACCAAAACAGGAACTTTCATTCCCAATTCAAATCCCTTTTCATCCAAAACAAACCTGTTGTCTTTATCAAAGAAAAATCTGCCTGTTTTTTCCAATAATTTCAATGTTTTATCTGTTTCTTTGCTCCATAAGTAAGTTGATTCGTAATCAAAAACATCGTATTTGATATTTAATTCAGAGAAAATTTTTACCTGGCCTTTAACAGAAATGCCAACAATTCTTTTGAATTCGCTGATTATTTTTTTATCACCATTTTCCAGATTGTATAAAATGCTTAAAACTTCTTTTTCCAGCTCAGGATTTTCTTCAACCTTTTTAGCTATGTCAATATAAGTTTTTAGCAAATCATCGAATTTCAGATTTTTTTTGTTTTTTGCCGCTAAAACCAGCATTGAGATCTGTTTTCCAATATCATTCACAAAATAATGCACTTCAATGTTATATTTTTGGAATCTGAGGATTCTTGCCAATGCGTCCCCAATCAATGCATTTCTTGCCCTGCCTACGTGCGGAGAGGCATTTGGATTTATAGACGTATGCTCAAGAACTATTTTTTTGTTTTTTCCAATGTCTGATGAACCATATTTATCCTTTTCCTTTAAAATTTTCTTTAAAGTTTCTTCTGTTAATGCTTTTTTGTTTATGAAAAAATTAATGTAAGGCCCAATAACTTTTATTTCTGCAATATACTTATTCTTCTTTATTTTTTTTGATAAATCAATTGCAATTTCATTAGGAGCTTTTTTATAGACTTTTGCCAAAGAGAAGCATGGAAAGGCATAGTCTCCCATATCTGCCTGCGGAGGCACTTCCAAAACTATATCAGCATCTTTCACTTCTTTTTTAATTAATTTTATTATTTCTTCCCTGAATTCGTCCATAACCTAAATTAGATAGAGGTTTAATAAAAAGGTTTTGGTTGAGTTAAGATTTCTCTTCTAAACGAGTTAGTTTTCTACCACGAAGAACTCCTATACCCCACATTCCACTACCAATTGGCATAATATCATAAGTATTTGATGGTCCATCTACTTCACAATTCCCTAACATCCATCTGATAGCTTCTATGTCACCATAATCTTTCTTATATTCTGAAAATATGCTAGGTGCATCATAAATTCCATGAGCAACTATTTTACCGCCAGCATTTTGAAACTCTTTTAATGAGATGTCATAACTTTGGTCTTTTAGTAGTATTGGTATGGTTGTATAAACACTTACTGGCCGTATAGTTTTTGGCAATTGCACACCATTTAAATTAGCTACTAGTCCACTATCATTCCTCATGACTACTAGAGCATTCATAAATAAGTTTTCATACTTCATTTCATGATGGAGTTGTTCTAAAGTAGGTTCTAAATCCCCGACTTCTGCACCCTCTGGCATAGATCCTTTATCATAAAAATGTCTCATAAACTGCGCCACATCCTTATCACGATCCGGAGAGAAAAAAGGAATAGAATCTTCACCTTCTTCATAGATGACTCTTAACCCATTCCATAATCTATGTATTGGGTCTGGTTGTAGTATAGGAAGTGAATTTGGGTTTAAACTATCTTTGTATAATATCTGAAGTAAACTTTTTCCATTATCTTGTATAAATCTCCATCCCCCATGTTCATCCGGACTTGCTTCTACTACTATGTCAGTTCCAGGGATTTTAACAGGTAATGGCTGTTTTGTTATGTATTCCATTCAATCATCAACTTCCATCCATCTGGGGTTATCTAGCTCTTCATCATACCCTATTATTAATTCGTCATCAACTGTTCTTCTTACATTGCTTAATTTGCTTTTAAGCTCAAACTCTTTTTGGCTGTCTTCATCTTCCCTAACAGCTCTGACTGTATTGAGTTCGTTTCTTTTGGATTTTGTTTCTTCTGCCCATGCCAAAGAATCTTTTTCTTCAATGACAAATGTTTTTACCTGAGGCTGCTCTGAAATTTGAGGCTCACCTACCACATATATTATTGGCTCCCATTGCTGCTCTTTTACAGGCTGTTCATAAGTGCAGCTAGACAAGAGTAATAGCCCGATTACAAATAAGCTACACAATACTAATTTAACCCCCATATAGTAGTAGTAAAGAATAATGGTTTATAAAGCTTACTGATTATTTTTGGTAAAGTAAATATAGATAATCAGGTAGGCAGTTATTATTGCTATAATTGAGAGTATTTGGCTAAGAGCGCCTTTTACAATGTTGGGGAAAAACAAGTCGACATCGAGAATATTAAAATAGTTCAGATAAGCTGCATTTTGTACCAAGTATCTGCTGCACTGTAAAAGAGACTGGCCCTAGAAATGGCAAGGTAGCATTAATATCAATCATACACTAAACTTGTTTCTTCAACCTTATTAAGTTTTTTATTTCCAATGGAGTTGATGCCAGAAATCCTTGGTTTTTGAGCATTTACGTAATCAACCAAATCATGGATAGTAACAATTTTCATATCATTATGATTTTTTGAGAATTCAATTAAATCAGGCAATTTTGCCATACTTCCATCGTCATTTATCACTTCACATATTACAGCTGCAGGATATAGCCCAGCAAGCTTTGCTAAATCGACAGAAGCTTCTGTATGGCCTTGCCGTGCTAAAACACCGCCTTCCTTGTATATTATGGGGAATAAATGCCCTGGCATAGCAAAGTCTTCAGCTTTTATTTTCTCGTCTATCAAAGCTCTTATTGTTGCTGCCCTGTCAGATGGGGAAATCCCAGTTGTTGTGCCGTTTTTATAATCTACAGAAATGCTGAACATACACCTGTTAATGTTATTATGATTCACCATCGGAGGTATTTTTAATTGTTCCAGCCTAGACCTTATAATTGGCATACAAACAAGGCCGCGGGCATTCTTTATCATGTAATTTATCCTGTCAGCTGTCGCTTTTTCAGCAGCAAGAACTAGGTCACCTTCATTTTCCCTGTTTTCATCATCAACTACAATGACAAACTTCCCTCTCTTTATGTCATTAATAGCGTCTTCTATTTTGCTGAATTCCATTTATTCTGTAGTTAAAATAGGGGGTTTTTATAGTTTTTGTTTTTTCAAACAACAAAATTCCACTTATGTTTCATAAGTAGTTTATATATAAACAATAAATTACATGGAATTTTGTGTGCTCAAAAACCAACCATTTTAAGTGGAATTTTGAGTATCAAAAACCACCTAAATGTTAAGCTAATAAAATCATGCCATTCATCTATGATGGGTGGTTTTTGACAAACCTAGAAAACTTGTTTTCCGCTGGTTTTCTTTTTTTTTGATTGTGTTTGGTTATAAATCTCCCTCTACCAGAAGGTCGTTTCCGATCTTTTTTGTTAAAATGTTCCTTAGATTAATCGCTTTGTTGACTTTTTTAATTCCTAAATTCTTAATTGGTCCTAAGCCATTGCCTATTATTTTTGGCGCTGTAAAAATCAAAAGCTTGTCTACAATCCCTTCTTTTATAGCGTTGCCGCTTAACTCTGCGCCGCCTTCTATCATAACAGATGCTATCTCAGATTTTCCAAGCTCTTTCATTAATTCCTTTAGATCAACTAGCCCTTTTTTGGGTTTTAAAACCAGTATTCTAGCGCCCTTATTCTGCAATTTGTCTATCTTGTGTTTTGGCGCTTTGTTTGTTGTTGCAATTATAACTTTGCTAGGGTCATTAAGAACTTTTGAGTTCTCTGATATTTTTAATGTTGAATCCACTATCACCTTTATAGGATTTTTCCCTTTGACAAGCCTTGAATCTAATAAGGGATTATCTCTTATTACTGTATTTATTCCAACCATAACAGCATCAACATCATTTCTTATCTGGTGGACATATTTTCTTGCTGCCGTGGATGTTATGTATTTTGAATCGCCTGTAGAGGTTGCTATTTTTCCATCAAGGCTCATAGCCAATTTAAGGATTACAAAAGGCTTTTTTGTCTTCATGTATTTGATGTAAACTTCGTTTAGTTTTTTTGCTTTGTCCCTTAAAATGCCTATTCTTGTTTTTAGGCCGCGAAATTTCAATTCTTTATAGCCATCTACTAAAGGATTAGGATCTTCCATTCCCACAACAACTTCTCTTATTCCAGCTTCAACAATTTTTTCTGTGCATGGGCTGGTTTTTCCCCAATGAGAACAAGGCTCGACATTAACATACATGGTTGCATTATTTGCTTTTTTGCCGGCAGCTTTTAATGCGTTTATTTCTGCATGCGCTTCTCCATATTTTTTATGGTAGCCGCGGCCTACAATTTTGCCCCTTTTAACAATTATGCAGCCAACCAGAGGATTCGGGCTTACATAGCCCCTGCCGTTCTCGGCTAACTTTATGGCTATATCCATATATTTCTTATGTGAAATCATAAAACTCCGAAAATAGAAAAATAGCTGCTTATTTAAATTTGTTTGTTTTAATTAGGAGATAACGACAATATTGCAATTTAGAAAAGATTTGCTGATGTTTTTTGTTTGGCTATAGAAAGATTTTTAAACTGCGCCTTAGATTTTCCAAATTGATGAAAAATGCCTGAAGAAGAAAAAGAAGAAGGTAAGGAAGAGGAAGAAACTGTATACGACGAGGAAGGCAGAGAAGAGCTAGTGGAGAGCGGTGAGATAAGCCCTGAGGAAGAGGGGTTTATGAAAGGCTACGAAGACGCTGACGAAGAAAAAGAAGAGGATAAAGAGGATAAAGAAGAGGAAGAATAAGAAAAGGCTTTTTCTGTTGATTTTTTATACATACCCAGATATTTGCGGTGATAACCTTTAAATAATTGGCTTAGTTTGCATTTAAAATGGAAACTATGATAAGGAAAAAAGAAACCGCAAACCTGCCAACAGAATATGGGGATTTTACTGCAATTGTTTATGAAGATAAGAAAGGATTAAACCATATTGCTTTGCTCAAGGGAGATATTAACAAAAAAGATGTTTTGGTAAGAGTTCATTCCGAATGCCTTACCGGTGATGTTTTTCATTCTTTAAGATGTGATTGCCAGCAGCAGCTTGACAAGGCATTAAAGTTGATAGGAAATGAAGGAGGTGTTTTACTTTATTTAAGGCAAGAAGGCAGAGGCATAGGCTTGCTAAATAAAATAAAAGCCTATAAATTACAGGACAAAGGCATGGACACTGTTGAAGCTAATGAAAAACTTGGTTTTAAGGCTGACATGCGGGATTACACTATCGGTGTGCAGATATTAGCTGATTTAGGGCTAAAAAAAATAAGATTGATGACAAACAACCCAAGGAAAATAGAAGGCTTGGAAAAGTATGGCATTAAGATTATTGAAAGAATTCCATTGATAATAAAGCCAAACACAAAAAATAAAAAATATCTTGAAGCGAAAAGAAAAAAATTAGGGCATTATTTAGAGGATAAGGGTATTGTTTAAGGCTGCTTTCTTTTTTTCATTAGGATGATGCCTTCCAGTGGGCTTTTCATAGAAACTAAATGCCTTTAGGAACCTTGGCAATCTTGCAATCGGCCTAATAAACCTGGAAAAATATCTCATTCTACTTGCTTCCTTTCCCGCGCCTTCGATCTCTCTGACCAAAACTTTTCCTTCTCTTTCTATCTCAAGTGTTTCGTGCAAGGATGCCTGCAGTGTTTCTCCTAAATTTGCTATAGAAACAAACTCTTCAATTAATCTTAATACCAAGAAAGCAGGAAAAACTGCGATAACCTCGAGCCAATATTTCCTCATAAAGTTTGGGAAGTTCCTGATGCGCATATACTTAAAAACAAGGTCCAACACAAAAATAAAGACAATAGCATTGTCAATAACCCCTACAAAAATTACGTAAGGCTCTATCTCTTCGTGAAAAAAAATTTCTCCGATAATGATAAACAAGAGCATGATTAAAGAATAAGGGATTATCTTATCAACAATAAGCTCAATTTTATGCAGCCAGGGTTTCATATGCCAATAACTCCTTAAAATGATTCAATATAAATTTTTCTGTATTAGAACCTCAAAAACTCCATAACCCTGCTCAGGTCTTTTTCCTCAACCAGGAATATTGTGTCAGTCCAGCAGCTTGTGGTTTCAAATATATTTATGTTGTTTTCCCCCAGCAAAGAATAGATGTAAGAAACAACTCCTGCTGTAGTTTCTATTTGTTTTGGGCTTTTTAATATAACCTCTGCTAAGTTTGTATTTTCTTTAATGACTTTATTCCTAAAAACATGTTTTATTTTTTTAGCAAAATCATCAGAGGTTATGATTGTTATTGCAGTTGTGCCCTCTACAATATGAAAAGTTTCCAGAATTTTTTTTGCTTCTTTCTCTATGTCAATTAAATTAGAAAAAACAATATCCTTTTCCAGCACTATAGCATTAATTTTATTCTTGACTTCTATCTTGCTGCTTTTAAGTATATCAAGAATTTTTTTTTCTGTGGTTGCTTCTGTTTTTATTTTTCTGTAAAAACGGCGGCAAGCGATTAAAATAGCATCAAAGTTTTTCTTAATGTCTAGATTTAAATCAGAGCATATTTGCCTGGTTAAAGAAGAATAATTGATAATGCCCTTTTTCAGGCAATCTTTTACAAAAGGATGTTCTGCTATATAACTTTCTGTAAGCTTTGTTATGTTTACCAATGTTTACAACCCCCAACTTTATGGTAATAATAAACTAATAATAAACTGAAGCCGCGTTTTGCGGCTCCAGAGTTTTCAAATGGAGCGTCTATGCCTTGGTCTTTGTGGTACTCTTTCAAAAAGACATATCGCTCAGTTATAATTATTTCATAGCTCCTATTTAAATGTTTTGTTTCGGACATTTTAACAACAAATTAAACATTTGGTTTTATATAGGACTTTATCTCTCTAATACTGATGTCCAAAACTAGACATTTTTGTCTAATTTGTCTAAAATTGGGCGATAGGCTTAAAAAGGAGCGCCAGTTGATTTCTACAGGGGTGCAGATTAGAATGAATCAAAAAGTTATATTGGCATTTTCAGGAGGCTTGGATACAAGCTTTTGTGTGCTATACCTAAAAGAAAAGGGATTTGATGTAGTTACAGCTACAATTGACACAGGCGGATTAAGCAGTGAAGAGCTTAGTAAAATTAAAGCGCGCAGCAAGGAGCTTGGAGCTATAAAACACATTTGTGTTGATGCTAAAAAAGAAATATTTGACGAAATTATATCTAATCTGATAAAAGCCAATGGATTGTACCAAGGGGTTTACCCTAATATGTGCTCAGACAGGTATACAATAGCAAAGCATATTATAGACATAGCAAAAAAGGAAAATGCGAAATTTGTTGCGCATGGCTGCACAGGAGCCGGCAATGACCAGGTTAGAATAGATGTTACAATAAACACGCTAAGTTCTGGCTTGAAAATAATAGCTCCAATAAGGGAATTAATGATAAAAAGGCCTGAAGAAATAAAGTACTTGGAAGACAAGGGGTTTGCTGTAGACAAAAAAGTAAAGAAATATACCATTAACGAAAATATTTTTGGTGTCACAATTTCAGGAAGCGAGATTGATGAAGGCAAAGAACCTAGTGAAGATGCCTGGCAGATAACCCAAATTACCAATACAAACCAAGAATATGCGAACATAGAATTCAAAGAAGGAATTCCTGTTGCCTTGAATGGCAAAAAAATGCACGGTGCAGATATATTAATTCAGCTTAACAAAATAGCAGGAGCTCATGGGTATGGCCGCGGAATTTACTATGAAGATGAAACTATTGGCATCAAAGGAATACAGGCATTTGAAGCTCCTGGCTTAATGCTGCTAATAGAAGCCCATAAGGCCTTGGAAAAGGCAGTTCTCACAAAAAAGCAGCAGAAAATAAAGGCAATGCTTGAAATTGAGTGGGCAGATCTTGCATTTAGTGGCCTGCTTTACGAGCCTTTGATTAAGGATATCCAGGCATTTAATGATGAAAATCAGAAAGCTGTAACAGGCATTGTAAAGATGAAAATAGACAAAAAAAATGTGATACTTAGCGAAATTAAAACAGAAAAATCATTGATAGACAGAGAAATTGGCAGCTATGCCCAGGGTGGTGTATGGGAAGGAAAGGAAGCAGAAGCATTCATTAAATTTCATGGATTGCAGCAGAAAATAGCTGCAAAAAAATCAAAAAAATGAAAGACTTAATTTCATTAATTAACTGGAAGAGTGAAAATATATTGGATTTGATTGGCCATGCCTCTAAAATAAAAAAACATCCTGAAAAATACTTTGGCATTTTGAAGAACAAAACAATGCTGATGATATTTGAAAAGCCATCTTTGCGTACAAGGCTTTCATTCGAAGCTGGCATGACGCAAATGGGCGGCCATGCAATTTATCTGGATGTAAAAGACGCTCCTTTAGGTGAGAAAGAAAGCATAGAGGACACAGCTAAAGTGTCCAGCAGGTATTGCGATATAATAATGGCAAGATTGTTTAAACAAGAAAATATTGAAGAGTTGGCAAAAAATGCAACAGTTCCTGTAATTAATGGATTGACGGATATATTTCATCCAGTCCAGATTTTATCTGATTTGCTTACGATTTATGAGAAAAAAGGAAAGCTAAAAGGCCTAAAGCTGGCTTTTGTCGGGGACGGAAATAACAACATAACCCATTCATTGCTGGAAGGGTGCACAATTATGGGCATGGATATATCAGTTGGGTGCCCAAAAGAGCATATGCCCCAACAATGGATTGTAAAAATTGCAGAAAAAAGTGCAGTTAAATCAGGCTCAAAAATTAAAATACTCAATGATGCAAAAAAGGCTGTTGAGAATGCTGACATAGTGTATGCTGATTCATGGATGAGCTATCATATCCCAAAAGAGCAGAAAGAAGAACGAGTTAAGGTATTTAAACCATTTCAAGTTAATAGTGAACTAATGAAGCATGCAAAAAAAGATGCTTTATTCATGAATTGTTTGCCGGCAATGCGCGGCTATGAGCAGACTGCTGAGGTTATTGATGGAGAGCAAAGCATTGTCTTTGACCAGGCAGAAAATAGATTGCATATGCAGAAAGCGATAATATTGAAATTAATGGGTAAACTAAAATGAAGCGGAAAGCAACAGTCAATTTTGGCTCGCTTTCCTGTCATTTTTTATGGGGTAAAAAATGAAACTGTGGCAAAAAAACTATAATGTGGACAAGGAAATTGAAAAATTTACAGTAGGCAATGATTATTTGTTAGATAAAAATCTCGTAAAGTATGATGTTTATGGCAGCATTGCGCATGCAACAATGTTAAATAAAATTAATATGATTAATAGTAATGAATTAAAAAAATTAAAAAATGCATTTTTGGAAATTCTAAAATTAAGTGAAGCAGGCAAATTTGAGATAAAGCAGGAAGATGAAGATTGCCATACTGCAATTGAAAACTACCTGACAAAAAAATTAGGGGATTTGGGAAAAAAGATTCATACAGCACGCTCCCGTAACGACCAGGTTTTGGTTGCAACAAGAATTTATTCAAAAGAAAAAATTATGGAAGCAAGCAAAGCATTAGTTTCTTTAGTTTCAACACTGGTTGATTTTGCGGAAAAAAACAAAAATATGCCAATGCCCGGCTACACACATACGCGCAAGGCAATGCCTTCTTCTGCTGGGCTTTTGTTTGGGGCGTATGCAGAATCATTGATTGATGATTTTGAGCTAATTGAAACAGCGTACAAGCTAAACAACCAAAATCCCTTGGGCAGTGTTACAGGCTATGGGGTTAATTTGGAAATTAACCGGGAATTGACGACAAAATTATTGGGATTTGAAAAAGTGCAGAACAATGCGCTTTATGCCCAAAACAGCCGCGGAAAAATAGAGTCTGCAATAGTTTTTGCTTTATCAAAAATAATGGATGATTTAGCCAAAATTTCAAATGACTTGATTATGTTTAGTATGGAAGAGTTTGGCTATTTTTCATTGCCTGACAATTTTACAACAGGAAGCTCTATAATGCCCAATAAAAAGAATCCAGATGTTCTGGAATTAATTCGTGCTAAGTCGACTGTTGTGCAATCGAATTTGTACCAACTTAATAATATGGCTTCAAAATTGATATCAGGCTATAATCGTGATGGCCAGCTTACAAAAGAGCCCTTAATGGAAAGTTTTGAAATAACCTTATCCAGCATTAATGTTATGAATCTTGTACTTAAAGGGCTGAAAGTAAACAAGGAAGACTGCATCAAGGCTTTTGATAATGAAATTTTTGCAACTGACGAGGCATTGAATCTGGTAAAAAAAGGAGTTCCATTCAGGGAGGCCTATAAAAAAGTAGCTGGAAACCTGAATAAGGTGCAGAAAGCAGATCCTGTAAAGAATATCCAGCCAAAAAAACATATAGGCGCAACAGGCAATCTTGGATTAGGAAAAGCAAAAGTACAATTAAGCAAAATCAAACTAGAGATATCTAAACAAGAATCGGAATTTAGTTCTAAATTAAAGAATTTGCTGGGGTAAAAATGGAATTTCTTAATAACAATGTCTGTTCGCCTAAAGGATTTAAGGCGCTTGGAAAATCTATTGGAATTAAAAAGTCTGGAAAAGCGGATTTTGCAGTTATATTCAGCGAGGTTTTGGCAGATGCAGCAGCTGTTTATACTTCCAATAAAGTAAAAGGCGCTCCATTAATTGTTACAAGAAATCATCTTAAAGATGGCAAAGCCCAATCTATAGTTATTAACAGCGGCATTTCAAATGTATGCACAGGAGAAAAGGGCATAAAAGATGCTGAGGAAACAGCAAAGCTTGCAGCTGAAGAGCTTGGAATAGATGCTAATAATGTTCTTGTTGCCTCAACAGGCGTAATAGGCAAATTCCTTCCAATGGGCAAAATATCTAATGGGCTCAAAGGCATAAAAGATGAGTTAAGCATAACACCTGAAGTAGCAAAGGCAATAATGACCACAGATACTGTTGAAAAGGAAATTGCAGTTAAGGCTGACAATTTTACAATAGGCGCGATAGCAAAAGGCTCTGGCATGATAAGCCCGAATATGGCAACAATGCTTTGCTTTATAACAACAGATGCAAAAATACCTTCAAAAAAGCTTGCTGATTTCCTGAAAAATTCTGTCAATAAATCATTTAACATGACAAATGTTGACATGGACCAAAGCACAAGCGACATGGCTGTCATAATGGCAAACGGGATTGTAGGAAAAGCTGACGAGAAAAAATTCCAGAATGCACTTGATTATGTTTGCATAGAACTGGCAAAGAAGATAGCAAAAGATGGCGAAGGCGCTACAAAGCTTGTTGAGGTCAATGTAAAAAATGCAGCAACAGCAGAAGACGCAAAAAAGATTGCAAAATCCATCGTAAGCTCAAACCTTGTCAAGTGCGCCATATTTGGCAATGATCCCAATGTAGGCAGGATAATGTGCGCAATAGGAAATTCCATGGCTAAATTCAATGAGAATTTGATAAATATATACTTTGGCAACGAGCAGGTAGTGCAAAATGGCAGAATAGCGGGCTTTAATCTTAGTGAAGCAAAGAGCATAATGAAAAAGGATGCTTTGAGCATAACAATAGATATGAATGATGGCAAGGGAAATGCCACTGCCTATGGCTGCGATATGTCATATGACTATATCAAAATCAATGCGCTCTATACCACTTAAGTGATATAGCAAAGAACACAAATAATTAAGTAATAGAAAATGTTCTTTGCTTATCCCAGAGGGATACAAAAAAACATTTTATGTTTTTTTTCGTATTACGAACGAGCATGTATTGCTCAATTAATTATGCGAGTGAGTATAAAAATGGATCTAAACGAAAAAACGCAAGTCTTGATCGAAGCATTGCCATATTTTAAGAAATACAATGGCAAGATAGTTGTAATAAAATTTGGCGGAGACACAATGTCAAAAATAGACTGCTTAATAGAAGATATTGTCCTATTAAAGCATATAGGCATGAAGCCAGTAGTTGTGCATGGCGGTGGTCCAGAAATAGATGCAGAGCTAAAAAAATCAGGAATAACTCCAAAATTTATCAATGGGTTAAGGTACACTGATGATAAGACAATTAAAATTGTTGAGGAAGTGTTTAAAAGGGTAAATAAAGAAATTGTAAATTATATAAGCTGCCATGGAGCTAAAGCTACAAATGCCAGCGGCTGTATAAAAGTGAAGCAGAAAAATCCCGAACTTGGGCTTGTGGGAGAGATAACAAAAGTGGAGCAAAGCAAGATAATGAAACTTGTAAATGCAGGCTTTATACCTGTTATATCCCCGCTTGGAATAGGAAATGACGGAAAGAAGTACAATATAAATGCGGATACTGCAGCTTCGCATATTGCGGTTTTCCTTAAAGCAGAAAAGCTCACCATATTGACTAATGTTGATGGAGTTATTGTGAATGGAAATTTGATATCTCATCTTGATTTTGGCACTGCAAAAAAAGAGATTGAGAAAGGGACAATAAACAAGGGTATGATACCCAAAGTTGAAGCCTGCATTCATGCAGTAAAGAACAAATGCCAGAAAGCTCATTTGCTAAACGGCTTAATACCTCATTCACTATTGCTTGAAATTTTCACAGATAAAGGAGTTGGAACTGAAATAGTGTATCAAAATGGAAACTGAAAAAATAATTGAAATGGAAAAGGAATATATCATGCAGACCTATTCACGGTCGAATATTGTAATTGAGCATGGCAAAGGCTGCTATGCCTTTGATAATGACGGAAAAAAATACCTTGACTTAGTTGCAGGAATAGCAACATGCTCAATTGGGCATGGAAACGAAGAAGTATCTAAAGCTGTCTGTGAGCAGTCAAAAAAGCTGCTTAATGTGACTAATCTTTACTATACAGAGCCGCAAGTTATTCTAGCAAAAAAATTAGTGAAATTATCAAGCCTTAGCAAATGCTTTTTCTGCAATTCAGGAGCAGAGGCAAATGAATCAGCAATAAAATTAGCGCGAAAATATACTGGAAAAACAGATATAATAGCTACAAAGAATGCATTCCACGGAAGAACCTTTGGGGCTTTATCTGCAACATGGAAGGAAAAATTCAGGAAAAAATTTATGCCTTTAGTTCCGGGATTTACTTTTGTTGATTACAATAAGGTAGAGGCTGTAGAAGATGCAATAACAGAAAAAACAGCTGCTGTTATTGTAGAGCCAATACAAGGTGAATCTGGGATTATAATTCCAAGTGAAGATTATTTAATGAAATTAAAAAAGCTTTGCGAAGAAAAAAATGTCTTATTAATTTTAGATGAAATACAAACAGGAACAGGAAGGACTGGAAAGTTTTTTGCTTATTTATATTATGATATAAAGCCGGATATTGTAACATTGGCAAAAGGCTTGGCTAATGGCATTCCTATTGGAGTTATGATAGCTAAAGAAGGAATTGATTTTGACAAAAGCGACCATGGAAGCACTTTTGGAGGAAACAATTTAAGCTGCGCAGCGGCAAATGCAGTAATAGATTTTATTTTAGATAACAAGCTAATGGAAAATGCTGCTAAACAAGGAAATTATTTTATTAAAAAATTAAATCAATTAAAAAATAAAGGCAATACAATAAAAGAAGCGCGCGGCAAGGGATTAATGATTGGTGTTGAGCTGAATATTGAAGCAAAAGAAATTCAGAATAAATGCCTTGAAAAAGGCTTGCTGGTTAATTGCGCATCAGACAATGTTTTGAGGTTTTTGCCTTCATTGATAATAACAAAAAAAGAAATTGATGCAGCAATAAAAATTTTAGACGAGGCTTTGGAATGAAACTTTTGAACGTAGGTGAAAAAGGTTTACAAAATTCAAAGAATTTTGAAAAAAAGGTCGGAATTATTGGAGCATCAGGATATACGGGATATGAATTAATAAAAATCCTTAAGAAGCATCCAAATGTTGAATTAACTGTTTTGAATAGCAAGACTTATGCAGGCCAAACAGTTAAGAGCCTTTATCCGGATTTTTTTGATTCCAGCCTTAAGTTTACAAATGTCCCATTGGAGGAAATAAACAAGCTTGATTTGGTATTTTTAGCTGTCCCGCATAAAACTGCGATGGAGATAGTGCCAAAATTAAAATGCAAAGTTGTTGACTTAAGCGCTGACTACAGGTTTAAGAAAAAAGAGCTTTATGAGAAAGTGTATGGAATTAAACATACTGACAACAAAACAAAAGCAGTTTATGGGCTGCCAGAGTTGTTTAAGGAAAAAATAAAAAAAGCAAAGCTGATAGCAAATCCTGGATGCTATGCTACTGTTTGCGCATTAAGTGCTTTTCCAATACAAAAACTTGCAAAATATATTGTGTTTGACTGCAAATCAGGATGGTCAGGAGCTGGAAAAGAATCTGATTATGCAAAAGACTCTGATATACTAAAAGAAAATATGGTTGCGTACAAGTTAGTTAATCACCGCCATAAATACGAGGTAGAGCAATTTATTAAAACAAAACTAAGCTTTACTCCGCATGTTATTGATGCTTTTCAGGGCATGATGGCTACTGCCCACATTTTATTAAAAAAAACAGCAAGCAGGGAAAAAATTATCAAGATGTACGAAGATTTCTACAAAGGCCAGCCTTTTGTAAAAATTGTCAAAGGCAAGATACCTGAAATTAAAGATGTAGCAAAAACAAATTACTGTCACATAGGCGGATTTGAGATTGATGAGAACAACCAGCTTGTTGTTGTTTCTGTCATTGATAATTTGGTTAAGGGAGCGTCTGGACAAGCAGTCCAGAATATGAATCTGATGTTGAGGTTTGATGAAAAAAAGGGATTAGAATAATTTCAAACACTAACCAAAGACTCTGAGCTTCCGCAATAGAAATATGCTCTTGACTTATTCAGATTCATTAATCTTTTCATTCTGTTCAATTGTTTCCTGGCTTTTACAATCCTGTGGCTGCATTTGACTTCATACAAATCAACTTTATTGCCTTTTTTTGCAATTATATCTATTTCCCCCAGGCTTCTTTTTTTACCTGCAATTTTAACATTTACAGAAACAAAATCGTATTTGTGCTTTATTTTATCTTTTAATTCGAGAACGTATCTATCGTGCTTTGAAAGATGCTTTTGTTTAAGAGCCATTCTTTACACTTAAAAATATGAAGGCTGGAATATTTAAATTTTTCGGATAATTTTGAGTGCGTTTTAAAAGAAAATATACTGTTCAAAATGCAAGATAAAAAAGAAAACCTTATAAATCTCTGATTATCCTGTTTTAATGCTATGAAAAAGCATGCTAAAGTGGATGGAAAGATAACTGTTGGGCTGACAGAAAAGATTAGCTTGATATCAGGCAATAGAAAAAAGGAAGAGGTAATAGCAAAAATTGACACTGGGGCTACAAAAAGCTCTATTGACATTAACTTAGCATCACAATTAAATTTGGGTCCAATAATAAAATCAAAAATGATAAAATCTGCCCATGGCAATAAATTAAGGCCAATAGTTGAAGCAGAAATTATAATGGCTGGTAGGAGAATTAAATCAGAATTCACTCTAGCAGATAGGATGCATATGAAATACAATGTTTTGATTGGAGTTAATATACTAAAACATGGGTTTTTGGTTGATCCCTCAAAAAAATGAAAGCAGCGTTAATATCATTAGGAAGCAAAAGCAGTTCAATGACCTTAGAGGCTATGAAAAAATACTTTGACGCAGTTGATAATATAAACATAAAGAATGTGGAGGTTACTTTAGGAACCAAAGGCCTTTCAATCCTATATGAGAACAACCAGCTGCTAAAATATGACTGCATGTACGCAAAAGGCTCTTTTAGGTATGCTCCTTTGCTGAGGTCTATAACAACAGCCTTATATGGCACTGTGTATATGCCAATAAAGCCAAATACCTTCACAATAGCCCATGATAAACTGCTTACTCATCTTGCATTGCAGTATTACAACATACCTATGCCTGATACGTATATAGTTTCGCTGAGAAGCGCAGCAAAAAAAATTCTGGGAAAGGTAAAGTACCCAATCATACTAAAATTTCCCCATGGCACACAAGGCAAGGGTGTTATGTTTGCTGATTCGTTTGCGGCTGCTTCCTCGATGCTTGATGCAATAGAAACATTAAAGCAACCCTTTTTAATACAAGAATACATTGAAACAGAGGGCTCTGACATAAGGGCTATTGTTATTGGCGATAATGTGGCTGCAGCAATGAGAAGAACAGCTGGTGGAGAAGAAAAAAGGGCAAACATACACGCAGGCGGAAAAGGAGAGCCAATTGTTTTAGATGCTTATACAAAAAAGATTGCGGTTAATACTGCAAAATCAATTGGAGCAGAAATTTGCGGAGTTGATATCTTGGAAACAGCAAAAGGCCCAGCTGTCATAGAAGCAAATATAAGCCCTGGGCTGCAGGGAATAACTTCTGTAACAAAAATAGATGTTGCTGATAAAATTGCAAAGTACCTTTATGAAAAAACAAAAGAGTTTTCTGAAAGGGGAAAAACAACAGAAACATCTAAAATGTTTGCGGATTTGGGCGTTAGCGGAGCGGGGAAAAGCGAAGAGCAGCAAATTGTAACAAATCTTGATTTCAGATCAGACAGAATTCTGCTTCCAAAAATAATAACAGATTTATCGAAGTTTGACGAAAAAGATGAGGTTGTGGTTAAGGCAAGTAAAGGGAAGGTTAGTTTGGAGAAATATTAAAGCGAAAAATTTGAAATTCTTATTTTTTAGTCAAATTTTTTTATGATAACAAATCGATACTCATTAAAATTATTTACTTGATTTGCTATCAAACAAAAACTCTTTTCTTAAAACAATTGTCTGGCTTCTTTCAGGCCCTACAGAAACAACAGCTACAGGAACATTAAGCAGTTCTTCAATTCTTTCAACATATTTCTGTGCATTTTTTGGCAATTCCTTAAAATTTCTTATCTTGGTGATATTTTCTCTCCATCCTGGCAATTCTTCATAAATTGGCTTGCAGTTTTTTAAAATCTCAACATTGGTTGTAAAATTCTTTATGATTTTATCATTGTACTTGTAGCCAACACATATTTTTATTTTTTCAAATCCAGACAATACATCAAGCTTTGTCAAGGCAATTGCATCAAAGCCGTTAACTATAACAGAATATTTTCCTATTAAAGCATCAAACCATCCAGTGCGCCTAGGCCTTCCAGTTGTTGAGCCATATTCAACACCATTCATCCTTAATAATCTTCCCTGCTTGTATTCGCTTCCTTCATTTGCTTCCTTGGTTATTTTTCTCATCAGCCTTTCAAAGCCTTCTTCGCTTAAATCTGATTTCAGCTCATTATAGCCTTTTTCCTCTTTTATTTCCTGCTCTGTGCCCAGCTCCGTTGGCAAAGGGCCATTGCCTACTCTGGTTATGTAAGCCTTTGCAATTCCTAATACCTTATCTATTTTTTTAGGCCCTATTCCCAAGCCTGTGCAAATGCCTCCAGCAGTTGCATTTGATGAGGTAACATAAGGATAAGTTCCATGGTCAATATCCAATAAAGTTCCTTGGGCGCCTTCAAATAATACTTTCTTGTTTTTATCAATTAAATCATTAATTAGAACTACAGAATTTCGTACAAAAGGATTTAGCGAACTTTTGCCTTGGCTTACATAATCAATAACTCTTAATCCTGTTCTTGCTGCTTTATCTGTATAAGCAGGCCCTATTCCTCTGGCGGTTGTTCCTAGATGTTTGTTTTTTTCCTTGTCTTCCATAATATGCTTTTCAAGAATTACATGCGCATTTTCGCTTAAAACAAGATTGTCTGGAGTTACTTTTACGCCTTTGCTCCTTAAATTCTCAATTTCCTTCGCTAAAATATTGGGGTCAACAACAACGCCATTGCCTATTATATTTATTGTTCCATTATGCAGTATCCCAGAAGGCATCAAATGCAAAATAGTAGTCTCATTATTGACTTTGATTGTATGACCGGCATTATTTCCGCCATTAAACCTTGCGACAACATCTGCGCTTTCTGCAAGAAAGTCTATTATTTTTCCCTTGCCTTCGTCACCAAATTGAGATCCTATA